>Ga0316204_10000502_pt1 | contig 143154 bp, 115 predicted proteins | sample 6monrhotite_MG_2_FD_205661 | JGI IMG/M metagenome (GOLD analysis project Ga0316204, IMG submission 205661) | Microbial mat bacterial communities from mineral coupon in-situ incubated in ocean water Damariscotta River, Maine, United States -... | ecosystem: Environmental > Aquatic > Marine >... | reverse complement strand
GCGGAAGATCCTTTGGCAGATGTCGCCAAGGGCAACCCGTTTCCAGGACATATAAAATTCCGTTCATGACTTCGCGAATGTCCACCTTCCGTTTGCGACCGCCGTGCTTGGCGGGGGGAATGTGCGGTGCCAGATAGGACCACTCCCCATCCGTCAGATCGCTGGGGTAACGCAAACCACGGCGTTCGTAGTGACATAGGTTCTCTTTCGTCCACATCAGGCATCCCTCCAAAATCTGCGGATACCTGTTTGAATCATAACTCGCTATAAAATATCGTTAACTTATCGGACAGGCTCTCAGGTCTTTAACAGAACTACTGCAAAGAGAATAAATACGAACGCTGGCATTTGCCGCTGGAGCAAGCTCCCAAAACGGGTCGTAACGAGCTTATACGCGCTAAGCCCTGCCCCAATAGCCCAGGCACCGTTTGTTCCAACTCCCAAGAGCACAAAAATAAGGCCAAGCAAGAAAGTTTGAGCCCCGATGGAACCGCTATTTGTTGAAACAAAGGTTGGCAGAAAAGACATGAAAAACAAAAACGTTTTCGGATTGGTCGCATTAACGACCACTGCTTGCCAGAATATTGCTCGATTGCCCGCAATAGATACTTTGCCCGGCTCTTCAGACTTAGAGCTCAAAATTTGCATTGCAAGCATAAGGAGATAGGTCGCCCCAAAAATCTTTACATAATCAAGCACGACAGGTGACATGGCAATAACGGCAGCAAGCATCAGTGAAACCAAAGCAATCTGCAAAAAATCCCCTAATGCCAGACCCAGCGTTGTTAATAGGCCCGCACGAACTCCGCCTGCAATACTTTGCGTCGTTACAAAGACCACAGAGGGCCCCGGCATTATAAGCAGTAGCAAAGCCGCAGAAGAAAACAATACCAACTGGTCACTATTCAACATAATGTCAAAGCCTCTCTACACAGGAAATTTCCTAGAATTTTTGCCTCAGTTATTCAATAACACATTCTGGGCCAAACAAGCCCACCAACACACTAATTAGTTGTGACAGATGCTGCTCAGGGAAAAAATGCCCGCCTTCAAAGACTACTACGCGACTTGAGGCACTGTTTGAGAAGTGATGCCAACCCACCATGTCTGACGGTCCTGCCAGTGGGTCGTCCAGCCCACACATGGCGGTGATCGGACACTCAACCGCTTGAGCATTTTTCAAAACATACGTGTCGTTCATGGCAATGTCAGATCTCAGCGTCTTCAAGAAAAAGCGGACTAGTTTTTCATTAGCAAGTATGCCCTTTGGAACGCCGCCAATGGCTTCGATTTCAACTACAAATTCATCGTGATTTAGCACATGTAGGGGCGTGCGATTGAGCGCTTTATCTGGAGCACGCCTTGCTGCAACAACAAGGCTTACCGGGGTCACCTGCCCTTGCTCCATTAACCATCGTGTGGTTTCAAAAGCGAGTAAGGCACCGAAACTATGGCCATAAAAAACCATCTGTCGCGCATTGCTACTATTGCGCACAGCTAAAGCCTCACCGATCATTTTAATAGCTTCGTCCAAATCGGTAAGGGGTTTTTCCGTAAACCTAGCTTCCCGCCCAGGCAGTTGCACAGCCACACAGCTAATGTCGGGCGGAATAAACTCTGCCCAACCTCGGAAGGTCGATGCTGATCCGCCAGCGTGGGGGAAACAAATAATGTCGAATTGACTATTATTCGTCCCACTAATTGGTACCAGTAGGTGTTTGCTTGAATTTTTCACGGTATTATTCAGGCAGCGTAAGCATTAGATAGTCTGGAAAAGTGGGGAAGTACTTCGTGTCAGCCTCAAGAATCTGCACTTCTCCCTCACGTCTAATTTCTGAAAATCCATTGAACTTGTAGGTCACTAGCATCATTCTGTTGCGTCCATTTGGGATAAATTCAGCCTGAAGTTTATGTCCGCACTCCACTGCCCGTCGCTGAATATAGTTAAGCATTATCACCCCTATACCGCGAGACATGACACGACACGACATTAGAAGAAGATCAATTTTCCAAACTGGCGCGGACAGGTCGACCAAGCAAAGCCCAATGACGCCATAAGGCCCATATCGGTCCTTTAATTCAGAAACCAATAATAGTGCGTTTGGATCAGCTCGAAGTACATCGAGTTCAGCCATCGAAAAGGTTCGGCCGGTCGTGTTCAACTGGTTCGTGCGGACAGTAAGTTCTTCCGCACGATGTAGGTCCTCAGACGTAGCCTCTCGAATTTCAATGACCATATTCAGGCTGTACAGGAAATCTTCAGGCGGGAGTGTTGACGATATCTCGTCCTCTTGTCGCATGAACTCCGCTTGATACAATTCCCGGCGTACGGCCGATGTCGCCGTTACATAGGCCGGGTTAAATGCTTCATCTTCCGTAATTAATTCTATATCTCTAGCATCAAGGCAGCGCACATGCGGCAAGACAAAAGAAACTTCTTCCCTTTCAAAAACTTCGTCGTCGATAAATACGACCGTATCGGCACCGATGTTTAGCGCTTTTACTATGTTTTGGACAGAATTAGACTTTGCACCCCAGCCGATTTGCGGCTTGAGGAAATAGTGATCCAGACCAAACTCAGCGAGTTTACTTAGCGCTGGTTCCGGTTCGTTTCTGCTAGCGATTGATTGTAAAATTCCGCGCTGGTCAAGTTCTGCGATAATTTTAGAAATGTTTTTCCTTGGCTTCACATCGTGATCTTCAAGCAGAATTCCATCCCAGAGAGTATTGTCCAAATCCCAGATTACACATTTAACTTTTTTCGGTATTGCTCGCTCAGAAATATTGGTTGCGCATTCATTGCTATGCATGGGAGATAACTCCTGGACGATTCTGGAACATATTAGCGATCGATATTTCCTGTAACTGCGTGCTGCCCTCAATGATCTCCGTGACCTTGGCGTCTCGAAGATGGCGTTGGGCATCAGCCTGTTCGTCCAAACCTTGCGCACCCATGATTTGGATATAATCGCCAGCGGCTTCAAAAGCTCGGGTTGAGGAAAAATATTTAGCCATCCAGATAGCTTGGGAGCTATTTTCCGACTTACTATCCATTTGTCGCCCTGCTTCATGGCACAACAAAATTGCGGCCTGAAGGTTTGTTGCCATAGAAGACAGTTTTGCTGCGATTAACTGGTGCTCCAACAATATTACTCCGAATTGCCGGCGTGTGCGCGCGTGGTCAAACGCACCCTCAGAGCACGCTTGCAGAATCGCAGCGGAGCCGCAGGCAACACTATAACGACCGATTTCCAAAGCTGATGCAGCAACTGTTGTTAGACCAAATCCAGGTCGACCAATCAAGTTATCGGTGGGAATGAGACAATCCGAGAACTCAAGCCGGGCAAGCATTGAAGCCTTTGTACCAGTCATGGAGCGGATGGGAACTATAGTAAGTCCGTCGCTATCGCGGGGTACTACAAACGCTGCAGGGCCTGCTTTTGTCTGGGCAAAACAGAGGAACAGATCGGCGCGCTGGCCAAAGGTAATCCAAGTCTTAACACCATTCAGAAGATAGCCATCATCCTGCTCAGCTGCATCTAATTTGATCGATGAAATATCGCTCCCTGCCTCCGGTTCACTAAGAGCAAAGGCGCCAATACTCTCCCCTGAAGCAAGATGCGGCAACCAGCGCTGCTTTTGTGTAGGCTTACCCCATCTGGCAATGGCGGAGCACACCATTGAATGGACAGTTAACACACTTCGAAGCGACGAACAGCCCCGGCCCAGCACAATATTTGCCTCGCCGAATGACATCATATTCGAACCCAAACCGCCGTAATCACATGGCACAAGCATGGATAAGCAACCGGTCCCACAAAAATCGCGAATTACGTTTTCCGGAATTTCACCCGCAATATCCCATTTCGTTGCGTAAGCTACAACCTGAGTGTCGACAAATTCACGAAAGCCGTCGAGAAATAAATTCTTTTCCATGGTTAAAACCCACATTCCAATTTTCCGGCAAACTCAAACCTTCGGCTGTCACATGCACCCGTCAATTTTTCTTTCGCGCGATGAATTCAGAGATTGCATTGATCGACTTGAAGTTCTCAATATCCAGGTCATCGTCTTCGACGGTCAGGTCAAATTTCTTCTCAACGAACTGTATGAGTTGCATCGTGAATAGAGAATTCACAAACCCTGTTTCAAACATGTTGACGCTATCATCAAGGTTATCTTGCTTTGCATACTGCAAAACGAAAGCACGGATGTTCTGACAGCGGTCGCCGGACGTATCGACGGTCGCTTCTTTAGTAGTTGTTAATTCCATAGCGGTCTCCTTTCGCGGAAGCTTAACCAGTGTAGTAATCGTGAAAACCCCGGCCCGTTTTTTTGCCTAGGTTACCGGCGTTAACGAGTGTCTTCAGTAGCGGGCATGGGCGGTACTTACTGTCTGAAAATGCGATGTATAGCTGTTCAATAGACTGCAGTATTGTATCAATGCCAATCATATCGGCAGTTTCCAGTGGCCCCATTTTATGACCAAAGCATTCGCGAAAAATCTTATCTATCGCATCTGCATCAGCCACGCGCTCATGTACAAGAAATGCTGCTTCGTTGACCGTAAGCATGAGCACTCGATTGGAAACGAAACCTGGTGAATCTTGAACAAGAATTCCGGTTTTACCGAGTGCGGTAAGAAGCCCCATAGCGACCTCGACCGACCTTTCACTTGTGTGGTGCGCGCGTATAACCTCAACTGTATTTTTCATCGGAACCGGATTCATAAAATGCATGCCGATCAAGTTCTGAGGATTCTTCGTTACGGAGCCAATCTGCGTGATGGGAATGGCCGATGTATTCGCTGCGTACACGCAATCCGGACGACAGACCGCGTCTAGTTTCGGATAAATTTTTTGTTTGATATCCCAATCTTCTGTAACGTTTTCGACAACGAAATCCACATCACGCAGTGCATCGTAATCAAGTGTCAGATTGATATTTTCAAGAATGTCAGATATTTTTCCGCGCCCAGGGTTAAACAGCCGTTCCTGACGCAAATTTTGCCGGATACTTTCCTGAGCATTTTCCAAGGATAATTCATCGCGATCAATCAATACGACATTGATGCCGTTTTGAGCCGCGACCTGTGCGATCCCACACCCCATGATTCCGGCACCAATTACCCCTATGGACTTAATTGTTTTGTTCTCCGCCTTCTGCGCTTGTTTCGCTGCTCGTTCAGTTACAGACACGTTCATTGATTTACCCTCATGTTTGTCATTTCACTGGCAAGCTTTTCTATTGTCAGGCAGCGGAACAGCGTTCCAACTGGCACATCAACCGCCATACGTGATCTGATTTGTGAAACCAGCGAAAGCCCAAGTAGGGAGTGTCCGCCGATTTCAAAAAAATTGTCGTGCACACCAATCGGTACTATTCCAAGTAGGCCACTCCATAAAACTGCAAGTTCTGTTTCCATCCCGTTTCTTGGCGCGAGATAAGGCGTGCCGGTTTCGGGCCTTTGATGCAGCTGTTGCTGCTTGTCCTCCTGTGCGGCGCTCACTTCTACGTGGTCGGCATGCTTGGCGCGTTTCTTCATGATTGCCGAGAGGGCGACCGGTGAAACAGTGCAGTGCCCTGACTGCGGCAATTTCAGGATGCGATCAATTGCATGCATCCCTTCTTCAATAGATATGCCATTACTAAAATCATCAGACAGAGCGTTCAGTGATGCCGAATTGTTTTGGGAAGTTGTATGTCGCTTTAAATGGACTAATTCTCGAGATGTGCCGGACAATACCTGGCTCATATGTCCGTCAACGTTCTCAATGTGTTTCAACACGAAGTCGTTTACTTCAACAAGCGTTTGACCTTTGAGATTGCGAATAGTGAAATCCGCCGTTTGCGTTTCGTCACCATCATCTAGCTGAGATAGGACATGATGACTAAAAACGTGGGGTTCCAATGGCCTATGAAGCCTCAAGCGCCCGTAGCGAATGGGGATCCTAAACCGCTTGGCCAAATGCAACCCAACAAAAGCTGCTGAAATATCCATAATGGATGGGTGGAGGTGAAGACCGCTGAAGTCCGATGCATACGCAGTGCCAATACTCACTTCAGCTAGCGCTTCCAGGTCGCTGAAACGTATCGTCTTTAAACTTCGTGAACGTGGGCCAAGCCCCATTGGGCCATCAAACGAAAGCGGGCCATGCTCTTTCAGCGTTGCGGCAAGTGTGATTTCATCAGGAAGCTTTAGCGTAGGTTCTTCATCCGGCTCAAAGGCCATAGCCTGACCCGAGACATTTAGGCACCAATTCTGCGGCAACTCGTCGAAAGTTTGTACTGAGCTAAATACACTGAAATTAAACTCTTTTGATCTCTGACCATTTCCACTGTTCCTCGGCACGAGCTCTATATGCAACACTCGAGTAGTGCCCTCCTCGACGACGACGGGACTAAAGAAGGTGATATCACTTAGCTCAATCGGCAGGAAACCTGGGTCTGCTTCACCGCTAAGTGCATGCGTTATGGCAGCACGTACCATTTCAAGATGACCGGTACCGGGGACAACGGCATGCCCATCCATGCGGTGTTCATCGACCATCCAGCATGACTGGATATCAATCAAAGCTTCATAGATAAGGTTGCCCTTGTTCGTTCTCCAACACTCACTTACGAGGGGGTGGTTTAATTTTTCTCGTTTTTCATGTTTTTCGGTCGCAAGATTACGGAAAGCCATACCTGTTTCACGCCACGCCTCCCAATTAATAGAGATGATACGCGTTGGCCCATCTGCCTCAGAATTCTCTGACAGCGCATCAAGAAAAGCATTGGCTGCTGCGTAGTCTGACTGACCAGCCACGCCGCCAAATGCAATGGTCGAAGAGAACAAAATGATGAAATCCGGAGACAAAGGCTTCGATTGTTCAATCAAATGAAGTGCGCCAAGACACTTAGGACGGAACACCAAGTCGGCATCCTTGTCCTTTTTCAACTGCATAAGGCCGCGGCCTTCAACTCCTGCAGCATGGAAAATCCCGTTGAGGCGACCGAATGCTGTGGTGATCTCCCTGAACAGCAAGCTAACGGCCTCACGATCACCGACATCGAGTGCTTTCAGCATGATCTGTGAACCGGTCGCACGGATCGCGTCAATGTCCGAATGAACTTGAGCCGTTTGCGGGTCATCCTCTTCATACGACTCCAACGGGCGTCGCGATAAAATGACGAGTTTAATCCGTGCTTTTGAGGCTAGGTGCAGTGCCAGTGACCGCCCAATCCCGCCAAGCCCGCCTGTGATGAGATAAACGCCGCCTTCGATAATTTTGCTGCTTTGCGCGGCTTCGATCCGGCCATCGTCGTGAGTTGGACGCCATATACGGTTCTTGCGAATTACCTTTACGGGCTCTCCGTTATGATCTGCTATCTCCAGCATCAACCGATTTGCGATAGCTTTCGCATCCACTGGCCCCAGCGGAAAGTCAACAAGCCGAGTATGTGTGCCGGGATGTTCAGCGGGCAGTGTTCTTAATGCTGCGGCCGTTAAAGCAGCAGGCGGATAATTCGACACATCAGATGGCGCTTTATAGGCACCACAACAAGCCGCCGTTATATTCAGCCGCATGGAAGACGGAAGCCGCCCGATAATTCGAGCTATATACAAAAAGCTCTCGAACCCAACCGACTGAGCGCTCTTAAATGTTTCCATGTCCAAGGCCGGAAAGTCATCCGTGCTTAGATCGAGATTGCATAAATGAATAATATCGGCTTCTTCTGATGAAGACTTTTCCAGGAATGCATGGATTTCATCTTCACGCTGCTCTTCGTCTTTAAAATTGTCATTATGAACAACCAGTACCTTACGACCAGCAGCAAGTAAGCTTTTTTCCAATTTCTCTGCCACACCACAGTGATCCGCAAAAATGATCACGCAATGCTTAACCGATGCCGACGAAGTGAATACGTCCCGGCAGGTTTCCCACCCAGGGAATGCAAACCAGTCACTGATATCTACCCGCCGTTCGGAAGAGGTAGTTGTGCTCTGCGGATCAGTTTCACCGCTGATTTCCGTGATCCAGTGCCGTTTGCGTTGAAAAGCGTAACCGGGAAGAGCTACCTTTCTATCTTTGCCTTTAAAAAGAACTTCTGCGTTTAACTCATGACCCAGCGTCCACAATCGCCCCGTTGTTTTTAGTAAATGCTCTTCGGGCGACACAAAATTGTGTGCTGAAGGCATGCTCGAAACAACTGTGCAATCATGTTTCTCTTTATCGCTTGCGTGGATAATTGCCTGTGCGATAGCAGCAGTTGACTGCCCCGGCCCCACTTCTAAAAGTGTCGACGCACCGGCATGCAGGACTGTTTTGACTGCATCGCTGAATCGAACAGGCTCACACATGTGCCGCGCCCAGTACCCAGTGTCCGCGACCATCTCTTGAGTAACAAACGTACCAGTGACATTGGAGGTGAAGGGAACTTTAATCTCTCCAGGTTTAAATTGCGCCACCAAGCACCTTAGTTCGTCAACACACGGAAGCATCATTGTGGAATGAAATGCATGCGATGTTTCTAGCTTTTTGACGGGGATATCTTTTTTTATGAAGGTTGTTATGTACGCGTCTATTTCTTCGACAGGCCCGCCGATCACACACATGCTCTTCCCTGTAACTGCAGAAAGTGACAGCGATGAAGGAAGGGTTTCAACAACCTCTTTTTCAGGTAATGGAACAGCAACCATTGCACCATTAGGAAGTAGCCCAATCAATTCGGCACGGCGCACCACAAGCTGCAAGGCTTCTTCCAGACAGTAAAGACCAGACTGGCAGGCTGCTACATATTCGCCTATGCTGTAACCAATCATAAGGGACGGAATGATCCCAAGCGCGCGCCAATGCTCGGCAAGCGCATATTCGAAAATGAAAACGGCAGGCTGTGCCGTGGCTGTATCTGCCATTGGGCCATACTGAGCAGATTCATCAGAGCGCCCCAGCATGGCTTTCAGATTGATTTTATTGGAACCATTCGTTTGTTGAGGAGAAGCGAGCAAAGCCTCACGGATTGCTTCTCGCCGATCGGTTTTCAACAAGCTAAGACACTTGTCAACAGCATCCCGAAATACAGGGCTTGTCGCGTAAAGCTCATGTCCCATACCCGGACGATTATCACCGAGGCCAGGAAACAGGAAGGCAATGGATCCTGCATTCTTGGAAGCCAGACCACGAACAATCCCCGCATCTTCTCTATTGAGCAACTTCCGGCTTGCCTCATCGGTACTGTGCGCCAATAGAGCTAACCGTTGCGGCATGTGCCTGCGATGTTTATGGAGGGTTGCAGCAACGTCTGAAATTTTTAAGTGTTTTTCATCATCAAGCGCCTGGGATATCCGGTCTGCTCCTTCATCAAGCGCGTCATCACTAAGCGCAGACATCGTCACAAGAACTGGACCGCTTCGATCTTCAGCAACGGCTATATCTTGCAGTGTTTCGCTCTTTGCCGCAGCTTCAAGAATCATGTGAACGCCGGTCCCTCCCATACCAAAGGAACTTACTGCGGCACGTGGGGGCATGTCCTGGGATGCAAGTGAGACAGGGTCGGTGGCAATTCGCAGGCGAGTCTCGTCCAAGCAAATATTGCTATTTAAAGATTGAAAATTGAGGCTCGAAGGAAGGTTTAGATAATTTAGGGCGAGTGTCGCCTTTATCAAACCAGCGACCCCAGAAGCAGCATGAGTGTGGCCGATGTTCGTCTTCACGGAGCCAATCCAGCAAGGGCTTTCTGAATTACTCTTTAGACCTGGCCCATACGCGCGCATCAGCGCATCGATTTCAATCGGGTCACCCAGTGCGGTTCCACTGCCATGAGTTTCGATGAAATTAACGGAACTAGATTTAACCCCAGCCACAGCTAAAGCCGCAGAAATGATGCGTGCCTGACCAGAAACGCCCGGTGCAGAAAACCCGACACGACGCCCGCCGTCATTCCCCATGGCACTGCCGCGAATCACACCCCAAATCCGGTCACCTTCCGCTAGAGCATCCTCAAGGCGGCGGAGAACGACCATGCCCGCCCCATTGCTTGGAACCGTCCCCTGAGCCTTGGCATCAAAAGTCCGTGTCTTTCCGTCAGGAGAAAAAATCCCGCCTTTTTGGTATTGATAACCAGTCACCTGTACCGGTCTTGCCGTGGCTCCACCAGCAAGACATGTATCGCATTCACCAGCCAGCAGCGCCTGGGTTGCGAGATGTACCGCCGTCAGTGAAGTCGAGCAGGCCGATTGTACGGTAACTGCCGGTCCTACAAGGTTTAGATGATACGCAATCCGACTTGCCAAGAAATCTTTCTCATTTAGCAAGTTAGTTATAAACGCGTCATTATCTTGCTTTAGATACCCGGCCAGTAACGCAAGATCCCTATATAAGCCGTAATACGCACCTGCGAAAACGCCGATCCGTTCATTATCGCCCGGAACACAGGCAGCATGATCCAGTGCATCCCATGCGCATTCGAGCAGAACCCGTAATTGCGGATCCATTAAGTCAGCTTCTTTTAGACTGAGCCCGAAAGCCTGCGCATCGAATTTATCGTAATGTGGGAGGACACCTTGGGATCGCACATAATCTGGATTGGCGAGAGTCTCCGGGCTCACGCCAGCACGAATGAGTTCATCTTTCGTAAAATGATTTATACAGTCCTGCCCTGACACAAGATTGCTCCAGTATTCCTTTATATTTTCTGCCTTTGGAAACCGGCATGACATGCCAACAATCGCAATTTCCAGCCCGTTCAGATCAGCCACACTTCACCATTCTTTCTGTTCTGTATTGCTTGCCCGCCTACGGGCAAGAAGGCGCTCGCGATTATTGCTATGACGGGCAGTATCTTGATTTTCTGGTTCGGAGCTATAGGGTGCAGCAGCGCCGGACATAGCAGCCGTGATCATTTTTGCTTGGTCATTGATCGTCGAAAATTCGAACAAACTCGTCGCGTCCAATTCAATGCCGAACGCAATGACAAGCCGTTCATGAAGACGTACGAGCAGTAGGGAATCGCCACCCGCTTCGAAGAAACTGGCATAAGGACTGATGGGTGAAGTAGCGAGTAGCTCGCACCATATTTCCTGAATGCTTTCGTGAATCTTCGATCTCTCGGTAACGTATTCAGCAGACCGGTCATTGCAAAACATGGCAGCAAGTTCTGTGCGCTTAATCTTACCGGTTCTCGTTTTCGGTATTTCATCGAGAAAAAATAGCCGGCTAGGGATTTTGTATTCTGCAAGGTATTGCCTTGCGTATGCTTGCAGCGATGCAAGATTAGGTTTTAAATCATTCGTCGGCTTAACTGCGACAGCGACATATTCACCCAAGCTAGGATGCGGCAGCCCGAATGCTGCGGCGTCACTAATTCCGGGGGCCTCTACCATCACAGCATCGATTTCTCCAGGGGAGAATTTAGAACCACCTCTGTTGATGACCTCTTTCGTGCGCCCGACGATAAATAGAAAACCATCTTCATCCAGATAGCCAAAATCACCGGTACGGAAATACCCGTTTACAAAGCACCGTGCGTTTTCCTGTGGTGCATTATTGTACCCGGCGAAAATATTCGGACCTTGAATGCAAATTTCTCCGGCTTCGCCTGCGACGATCTCAATCCCGTTTTCATCCAAGATGATCACTTTACAACCGTCAACTGCGGGGCCAACGGACCCTTGTTTGCTTGCCGCCGGGGGCAGGGGGTTGGCGCAAATCATTGAGGTCGCCTCGGTCATGCCGTACCCCTCAATTACCGGACAATTGAAAACCCTTTTCAACCTTTTCAAAAGAACATTGGGTAACGAAGAGGAAGCAGAGCGTACCAATCGGAGGGTTCTCATAAATTCGCTCTGACCGCTGTCTTCCGCGATATCGGCAAGGGCTTTCAGCATCGTTGGAACGCCACTCATCCAAGTTGGCCGATAGCTGTCCAGCCAATCCAGCATACGCGCATGGTCGAAGCCGGGAACGCATACGACGCGAGCCCCTGCGGAAAGACTTGCCAAAACGGTACTTGTCAAACCATGAGCATGGTAGAGTGGCATAAAATTGAGACATATTTCGCCCGGTTTCAGTCCCATGGCTTTAGCGGTAAAACCTGCTGCCGCGACAAGGTTCCCCTGTGTTAGTGGAACGCTCTTCGGTCCCGATGTTGTGCCTGAAGTGAAAAGGACAAGGCCTGGTGCAGCCTCACTGGAGCTGGTGGGCTCGGAATCGCAAAGAGTACGTCCTGAAGTATTATCGAGGGTAAAAAGGCCGGCGGGCTCTGTGCTCGATGGCGTCATATACCAGACAGGGCATTGCAACCTTTCTGCCAGTGGCCGGACTTTCATAACTGTTTCAGCCGTCACGATAATGGCTTTGGGCTGCAACTCCTTCAGGTAAAAGCCCAGCTCCTTTTCGGTTAATGCCGGATCCAGAGGCGAAAACGCCGCATAGCTGGCTACCGCAATAAATGCAAGTGCAGCTTCGGGGCCATTAGGGATCAGTGCTGCGATACGGTCACCCGAGCCTATGTCGCAATCACATAATCGTAGGCCAAACTCCTTAACGAACCGGTTTGCGCGCCCGAAAGTCAGGTCGGGTCGTTCCGGCGATGATAGGAACCGCCCCTTGGGAGTCTGTGTCGCCCAGTGGCCTAGCAATTCTGCAATGTTGCTCGGCTTGCTCTCTGGCGCAGGTGTCTTTAATGATTGCCTGGCTTCCATCATACTTTCTCGCCGCTTATTGCATCGCTTAGCGTGTAAAATCCACTTTTCTGGCCACTAACAAATCGAATTGCGGTAAGAATACCTCCTAGAAATGCATCACGATCCTCGACCCGATGGATCACCTCAAGCGACTCCCGAAGTCCGCTGGCCAGAAACCGATGCTCACTGACCCTGACACCCTGGCGCAATGCAACGACATCAGCACACGGCGTCTCCTTCCCGCGATTACGGGTCCAGCTATCAGCAAGGGCAAGGGCTGTCGCGCTAAACGGATCTTTCTTGCCCCGAAAATGAATATCAATGACGCCGCCATCCCAGATAGCGGGAAGACGTTCGGCCAGCGCAGCAACCATCGAATTCATAAGCAACACGCCTATGCTGAAGTTAGATGCAAATAGGACGGGATTACGTTCCGCGAATTGCTTAATGCGCGTCAGTACCTTGTCATTGATACCGCTGGTTCCGATGACAAGCGCACAAGACTGACCTGCCAAATCATTTAGCAGTTTTTCTGTCACCTCTGGTGCCGTGAAGTCTACGATTACCGGCCTGCTCACGGTGAAGTTCGAGAGATCGCAGTGGGTGGGATCCGCGCCTTTAAATTGTTCCAGCTTCTCTGGCCTGACAAGACGACCGCAATAGACCATATCCATTTCACGCCCGAGAGCAGCGGTGACTAGACCCGCCATTCGCCCTGCGTGGCCATTAACGAAAACATCAATTGTCATTGGTATAGATGCCCCACGCGTCGCATACTTTCCCCTTGCATCGCCCTCAGCCCCCTGAAAACGCTAAGATCTGTGCGCGACGGCCAGGCTCCTATTTTCGCCCCCCAATCGAGCGCTATTTCTTGATCTAAGTCCTCCGTTAATTCAATAAAATCACGCATCAAACGATGTGCCTTGGGAAACAACGGCCACAATGAGGCGTCTGCCCCTTGTAGAGTTATCCCACTTGCTTCCCCCAGGAGCCATAACTCGGTTTCAAGACATGAAATTTCATGTGCAACAAGTTGTGATTGGCTCATGACACCGTTCGGCGTTGCAATGGTTGTCAGGAGGCGGCGCAGCTCTCGCAGCCCGCTCTGGCAACTACAAGATACATGTGCGCTTATTGAAGCTGCTATATCATCCAGGATGGAGTCAAAACGCACATCGCCCGAGCGACACGGCTCTGAAGATATAGTATGTGGTTCAACTGGATATTGCTGCAGAACCAATGTGCAGCACCCGTTGTCTAAAGTGTTGATTTCAAGCTTATCGCGAACCGGATCAAGCTTCAGGTAGCCCAGATGGCGGCGTTCTTCAAAATCGATGAAAAAGAGAACCCAATCGGCCTTCGAACAACTCAGTTTTCCAGACAGACATAACGTGTCACCATCAATCCGTTCAGCTGTAATTGCAGGGCGAGCACTGTCAAAATGAACGTTGGGCTGCAATAAAGCGGCGGTTACTTTATTTAGCTCAATACCTTTTAACGTATCATTTTCGGGCCAATATGCTTCGAAAATGGGCCGTATACCTTTTTCAACAAAAAGGGTCGAAAAGCCGTCAGAAAAGTTTTCAGAACTGCATGGAAAATCTCTCTTTTTGGTCATGCCTTCGCCCCCTGATCTTTGAGTACAAATTGTGCGATATCATCCACATTTTCGAGAAACGCAAGATCATCTTCTTCGTTGATCAGAATTCCATAACGGCTTTCAAGAGCCTCTAAAATATTGATGATGCCAATCGAATTGACCCCTGCCTCATGCAGATTTCCCGCGGACGCCTCCAGGTCGGCCTCGCTAACCACGCGTCCGGTCGCAATGATGATGACATCCAGAATTTGCTGGCGTATATCGCTGAAAGATGTGTGCATGGTGTTTCATGCTCCCTAAGGTTTAGCAGACGCGGTCATTCGCATAAGCTCATCCTGACGAATCTTACCCGATGATGAACGAGGCAATTCGTTGAAAACGAAAATAAGAGATGGAACCTTGAAAGACGGAAGAGCCTGCCGACAGAAGTGACGGATATCAGATGGGTCGATACTATTTGTGGAGGAAACGGAGACCTCAATCACCGTTTCCTCGTTCATATCTTTGCCCGCATATGCATGAGCATCCTGTACGCCGGGCATGCTGCGGACGAAATTTTCAATTTCTACAGGGTCAATTTTTCGACCAGAGATCTCAATACCTCGCCCGAGACGTCCAGTAACAAAAAGGACGTTATCACTGAGATAGCCTATGTCTCCAGTTTGGTAGAAGCCTTCTGCATTAATTTTACTTTCAAGTAATCCCGGATAATTGAGATAGCGCGTGGCCATTGATGCCGTCTTGACCAAGATTTCAGCCGGGTGCGCAGATGACCCGTCAACAGCCAATTCTACGCCAGGCAATGCTTTTCCAAGCCCCGGGCTTTCGGGCATGCCGGAATTCCAGGTACAAGGCCCAACTTCCGCAATGCCAAAGTAGTCGGATATAGAAAACCCGTTTTGGCGGAAGAAGTTATTCTTGATATCTTCTCCTAGCTGAGCGCCAGCAGATACAGCATGGCGAACCGTCGAGATGGATTTCTTGCCTTCCGTCAACAATTTATAGAGGAACGGGAACCCGACAAGGCGCGTAATGCCACGCTTTTGGAGCACAGATACAATTCGACCAGAGCTCAGCGGGCCAGAAAATAAATGCAGATGTGCCCCCGCCAAAAAGGTTGCGAGTAAAGACGTGTTAAAAGCGAGGCCATTGGCAAAAGTTGCGACGCAGAGAATATTGTCTTCGCTACATAGCCCAGACCCTTTAACCCAGTTTTGAGCTGCGTTAACCACAGCTTTCTGAGAAAACTCAAGGCACTTGGGACTACCGGTCGTGCCAGAAGTAAACCGGCAGGTAACGGTATCAGAGCAGGGTTGCGGCGCCGTCTGCACTGGTTCTATTTTTAAAATACTGAGTGAGTAATTCGGAACGGATGCAGCACTTTTTACGCTGAGCGCGAATGCCTTTTGATCGCCAGACATTGCGAACAATTCAATTCCGCATGAGGCAGAAATCGATTCCAATTCATTCTTACCGAACGCACGATCAATTAAGAACGGCAGAAGCCCCAGCTTTAATGCCGCATAATATGTCAAGATATAGTCGATCGAGTTTTCAGCATAGATAGCGATTTTGACCGGCTGCGCCCCATCCGCATCATCAATAACAAAATTTCCGGACAAGGTTTCTGCCAGATCATTGACTGCATTCAATAAGTCCAAATAGGTAAGCACCTGATCACCGCTACTTACCGCTGGTCTGTCGCTGTGTAATCCGCAGGCCTCAACAAAGTGCTGCCAGACAGTTAACGCCATCTACTTTCTCCTAGGCGGCACCGAATCAATTTTCGAATGCTTCGGTCTCAGCGCGGTTGGCCAAAGAGTGATTGGTGACAGTGAGCATCGTCGTCATGCTTCCGCCCGCCATACGAAACCCTCTTAACAGCCGGTAGGCAGCAAGGGCCTTACTTTCGGCCATGTAACCAAGGCCACCATCCAGATCACACGCCGTGGAAGCAAAGTTACAAGCATGACTAACGGAGAAAAATTTAAGCTGCGCGATTTCACTAACGGCGGCATTCCCCTTTTCCATCATAGAAAAGCAGCGCGCCACTCCCCCAAGCATGAGGAGATGATCTGATTGAGCAGCAGCGAATGCATGAGCGTTTACGGGCCACGCAATCAACGCTCGACCGCCGAGTTCACGATTAGATGCATATGACGAAACATGCTCCAAAAGCGCGCCATGAACGGTAGTCGCGGCTATGGCGATCGTAAAGCGGAGGCGCGACATCACGCGGTTCCAATGCAGCATCTGGCGCAATCCATGGCTAGAAAGCACATGTTCAGAAGGCACAGTAACGTCCTCGAAGCGAATTGACGCCGACCCAACATTCCTGGTTCCGAGTTTGTCCCAGACTTTCTCGACCGACACCCCATCCCGAGATGTCTCCACAAGGATAATGGATGGTTTCCCATCAAGATCCGCAGCGACAAAACAAAGGTCTGCAATTTCTGCGTTAATTACATATAGCTTCCGACCCGACAGCTTAATGCCCTCGTGGCAGCGCTCGGCCTTCATTCGCTCGCTGGACGAGGGATCTGTATCGCATTGGCAAGCAACGAGTTGTCCGGATAAGAGTTGCGGAAGGAAGCGATCACATATTGGCTTGGGACCACCCAGCAACCATTGGCATGCGACATCGCTTTGCACGCCAGTTCCGAGGATTAATCCACCTTCATCATGTATTGCCAGATGTTCTGCGAGAAGCAGTGACCCCATATAACCGTAGCCACCCCCTCCCATATCCGACGGCACGGAAAGACCGATCACTCCAGCATCACCAAGCGACTTCCAGCCTTCGTGCCCTATAGACCCCTGGCCCAGATCCCGGAGCAAACTCTTCAGATATTGAGGTGTCAGTTTAGACCGTATTCTGTTTTGCAATTCACGGTGTTTCTCCGTCATGTACCCTTCCAGCACACGGCTTACGGGCTCAGCACGAAATATTCCAGCTTCCGGGGCAGCCGAAGCGATTGCAACGTCATGCATTGAATTAACCTTTCGAGTCTGAGGGGTGCCCGCCGTGCGCCCAAGGCACAGCCTCGCGGTCTAACTTAACTGCGCAGTCTTCCGGGATTCCCAGCGCAAGGACATAGATAATCTCTTCATCATCACTAAAGGCAAAAATCTTGGACAGCTTTCGACCGTCGAAGCCGCCAATGCACGTAATTCCAAAGCTGGCGTCTACAGCCGCCAAAGACATCTGCTGGGCAACGTGGGCGGCATGGTAATGTATGGCCTGAAAACTATTCGTATTTGAACCCGCAAGAAATTGCCCGGCAGGGGCATGTAAAACGATCAGCCCAGCCAAGTTTTTCAATATCTTTTGATTCATGCAGCGTTCCCGCAAGATGCTTGCAATATCAGACTTGTCGATAATCTTGTTCTTTTTAACGAGACCGGCGTCGTTGATTTGATAGATGCACGGCTCATCGTCTTCGCCACGTACAAGCGCTAAGTGCGCCGAAATGCCCGCGCTAATTTTAGCAAAATCAGTCAGTGCCCTTGCATCAATAGCCTTGCAAAACTTCTGAAGTTCTTTGATTTCCACTGGGGCGTTCTGAAAGCCCCGAACAGATCGGCGCGCATATATCGTTTCAATGGATGGTGTCGATATAGTCGCCGCCTTTTCAGATGGATCGTTATCCGACACAGAGCGCAACATACTGAAAAGAGATTCCGTGACCTCAAGAGGGTGTGGGATTTGAGCAATTCCGCGCTCATGTATGGGGTGCAGCAGCCGATCCCAATTGTTTCTCTCATCAGCCTCGGGCTTTTCAAGCACTGCGCGTCCATCGCGCTCCCAACGGCCCTTTCCTAGCGGCACGTTGACCGCAATGTTATTCGCTATTTTGAGTGAGATTGCCGCTACGGGCTGTATGCATGTGTTATCTAAGTCTAGTGCTTTGATTACAGCGTGCTTATCGATATCGATAAAAACGCTCGCGTCAATATTTAGCGCCTTACATGCCGCTACAAGACCAAACACAGCATGTCCAGCATCTAGAGTGGAGTAGATGTAGCCGCGATCTCCATATTTTTTCATGCTCAACCAAGGCCGTGACGCTATTACAACGACCGCATCTGGTTGGTTTGGTAAACGCTGGGAAATTTCCGCACACCGCGCCATTTCACTTGCGCATGTCGCTCCGTAAGCAACAAGACTGTTCTGATCCGGCCTAAACAAATATGTATTTTCGCGGGTCAAGCCTTCCGGCACGCATACAAAAATTTCGTATGGATAAAGCGCCCCGGCAGAAGGCACCGTTCTTGCTTGAACAGGTCCAGCTCGACGCCCCTCAATTACCTCTCCACGCCCACCAAAACTCAATGCGAGAATATCTGGCAAGATGGCTTTTAAGTCGGCAAATGATTCTGTTGATTGAGCATCGTTGGTTGCTGCTGAAACAAAGCTATCTAAACGGACTTTTTCCCAATATTGCAGCAAAGCGTTTTGCCGAACATCAGAAGAGGTAAAACTCTCATGCATATAACGAATTCCCTTTAAAGTGCAAACGACATTATGGCGGGAGATTCTGTTTCAAAAAACACGCGAATAACACGCGTCGTACAGAACGGATTGTCTTCATCAATAGGGGCTGCACACATCAAGATAAAATACCTATAAACTCTAAGCTAATAATTTCGAACTCATTCACGTGTTGTAAATGAATGGGAAAGAAGGGCGTTTTGAAATCATTACTCAGGACACTTGCCATACATAGATCACGTCGAACTTTTTAAATTTACGATTGCGCTTAATGCAAGTTACTAACAGTTGTCCATTCGTGTCAATAATAATGTATAGCGTGTTGGTAATATGGCCCGTCCTCCCGGCAGCTTCAAAAATGTCGCTGAGACCCATTTGCCCGTTCGCAAGAGAAATACTCAGCCTAGCATCAGAAATACTATGATTAGCATGGGAAAAACGATTCCGGACAACGCCGACAACCATCCGCTTCTTGCAGCTGGCTTCCCCTTCAAGTTGCTTCTAGCAGCGCAACTCCGATGACATTAACCCCGTATACTTCTTGCACCAGCAGTTATATATTTGCTAGGAAATGCCCGCCTTGCAGCAGATCTAGTCAATGTTGATACCACCATCGGTATGCTTCAAAATAAAGGCGATTTACTGCTCTCCAAATCTCAATTTTTTCATTATCTTTCCTCATTATGCCAGCCAAACAATTATGTTAAAATTCCTACTTCATGCAATCCAATTATCGGGGTTCAGGTCATCCGAAAAGGAGCGCCGTGATAACCGTCGTCCTTCAATTACTCCTGCTGCTCGCCGTTAACGCGCTGCCGTTCGTGGCCGATAACCTTGCGCGAAATGATTTAGGGCCCTACTACTGCAACAAACCACACGAAGCAGTCAGGGATCGATCCGAAGGTCTACCGCTACAAATCAACGCGGCCGGATGACGGCGCGGTCCGCAACCGGCTGCGCGCGTTGGCCTCCCAGCGCCGACGCTTTCGTATTCTGTGCGTCATCGATGACTTCAGCCGGGAATGTCTGGCGACGGTGGTCGATAACTCGCTCTCGAGTGTGCGCGTGGCGTGGGAACTGGACCGAATTACCGAGGTACGGGGCCGCCCCTGCATGGTGGTCAGCGACAACGGGACCGAACTGACGTCCAACGCGAGCTTGAAGTGGCAACAGGATCGCCGCGTCGAATGGCATTACATTCAACCGGGCAAGCCGATGCTAAATTGCTTCGTCGAAAGCTTCAACGGACGCCTACGCGACGAATGATCTGCCCTTTATGGACGGTTTGATCAAGCCGATATGGGACAAAGTCAAAGTGCCCTACCCGAAAACGGCGACGATTCAGAGGCGCATGTCAAGGGCGTTCCTCGTTGTATCTCCAGGTGCGCAAGCCGGGGTATCACCAGGAAAGATGCGCCCCTTTTGCCGCTAGTTTGTTCCATAGGCGCTGACGTTAGACAAGGACGAGTGTAGGCTCTAGTAATTTAGCTTCCCCACTGCCGTCGCCTTATGCTCCGGCGCAAGGTGAGCGTATCTAAAAGTCATTTTGAGGTCTGAGTGCCCAAGCAGTTCACGTACAGTGTTCAAGTCCACGCGCTCCATCACCAGCCAAGAAGCAAACGTGTGGCGCATGTCGTGCCAGCGGAAATTTTCGATTTCGGCGACTTTTAGCACGCCCCTCCATGACGTGTTGACGTGATCGAAGCGCCCGTCGTCCTTATTTGTGAAAACCAGGGTGTTCTTTTGGGGGCATTGCTTGTGCCAGCCCTTCAGCAGCTTCAAGGCCTCATCGTGAAGCGGGATGTGGCGGGTCTTGCCGCTCTTGGCCCCACCGCCTTGAACCGTCAGCATTGACCGGTCGAAATTAATGTCCTGCCAAGTGAGATTGAACAGCTCGCCGCGCCGCAGCCCCGTGTAGAGGGATAGCAGCACCATGGGCTTGAGATGATGTGCGTAGGTGGCTTTGGACAGGTCCGGCAATAGCGGCACCTTCCTCTCGGCCCGCCATACGTTGGCACTGGCACGTTCAGTTCTAAGGCGCGCCTCCCGCCGATCAAGTGCATCGATCAGCCGCGCGGCTTCCTGTTTCGAAAGGTAACGAGGTGCTTGGTTGTTGTCTTCCTTGGAGAGCTTCACCTTGGCAATGGGATGCGTTTCGAGAAGCCCCCACTCCACCGCCTTTGCCAGTGCAGCTTTAAGGCACACTAAGTCCCGGTTCACGGTGGAAGCCTTGCGCCCATCCTTCAGCCGCTTCGTTCGCCAGCGCTCTATCGCGTGGGGATCGATCTCACCGATTTCAACATTCAATAATTTGACGAAGATGGCCCGAATGCGTGCCAAAATCATAGCGTGGGTTTTCAGGTGAACACTCGCCCATGGCTCATAGTCTTCATCCAGAAACACGGCCAGGGTGCGCGGCTTGTCCTCACGGGTCACAGCAACCGGGTCTTGCCCCGTCATGACACCGCCAAGCACCTTTTTGGCCTCTTCTCGGGCTTCAGCAGGCTTAAGAACCCCGACCTGTCCCAGTGTAATGCGCTTACCCCGTTGGTACTGCACGATGTAGGTCATGCGACCGCTAGGCTGAACCCGCACCAGGAAGCCCTTGATCTGCTGATCCCTAACCTCATAGGGCCTACTTTGAGGTTTTAACTGTTTGAGAAGTCTGTTCCCAATGATGCCTTGCATGACCACCCACCGCCTTTCTGTAAGTGCACTGTAAGTGCAAGGTGGTCAAAAATCAAGGTCTGCAGAAATCTGGTGCATTTCGCCTAAAATAAATTAAATACTTCAATATCAATGCATTACATATGATTTATGTTCCGCTATATTCAGCTATGCACCCCCTATAAATTGCCTTCGGGAGGCAGGGGCCGGAGGTTCGAATCCTCTCACTCCGACCAATACATTCAACGGGTTAGCCGGACACGGCTGGCCCGTTGTTTTGTTTTGGGGCGGTATGTCGGGCGCTGTATCTGGTTCGGGCGGCCGGGTCGCGGCGCATGAATTGAGGGTACCGCCTCCTCACGTCAACACGCAAATCCTCCTATACCTGAAAATAATCCGAAATCAATTACCATTGGTTGCTTATTTGGTTGCCTTTTCGCCACCCAAAGGTCATTGTGATTGAGGCCGATTTAACACGCCTTGAGGGAACATCCATGAGGAACGAAAACTCAGGTCTTGCCGATTTGTATTGTGAAATCATAGCCGCGATGCAGCCCCTGAGCGCCTTTGCCGATGTTGCGAAAACCGCGCTGACGCTCAACGGAAAGATTGAGGAGGACGATGCGTGGCAGAGCTTGTCGTTTGCGGAAAGGGCGGTGCTTTTAGAGCGTTTAAACGCTCCGCCCTCCCGCGATGAGCATAAATTTTATTTTTGTCACAAAAAATATTCCCGTGTATATGTTGTCGCCGAGGATAAATATTGTGATTTCGAAGACTATAAGTTATTAGGTTTTTTCTACATAGATTCAAAACAATACAATAATACTATAAACGACATCTCAAAACATGATGTTATAAACAGCGCCATGGCGGAACACGTCAAATCGCATTACGCCGCCCATGGCGATTTCCCTCGGGACCTATCCGACGTCCTTTATACGATTTCCCATATGTCGCCCGTTACGTTTTTTATCGGATTCAAAGTCTATACGAATCTCTATAACTCAGGCCAAAAAGATCAAGCCAATCGCGAAGTGGACATTGCTTTTGCTTTGGAGCAAAGCGCTAGCATCGAATTGGAGGATGTTTCCGGCGACGTTTTATGTCTTGTCTTCGTTCTTTCATGCCTCAATTCAATTGGGCAATCCCTGTCTTTTGAAGAGGCGAATTACAAACAAATCGACATAAAATTTCTTCGCGATTTCATCACCAAAAAACAACGCGAAACGGATTGTTTTCGTGAAAACACCGATTTTGGGATTTCAAAATTAAAAAGCATCTCCAAAGAACTCGGCCGAACCATTGCGAAGAAAAAAAGCTCCGGATTGTTTTACTACCGCATAATCAACGGGATCACGCTCTCCAAGGTGGAACGCGCAATCCATATGTCGGCAGATGAAATATACCGCTCCCTCTCCCCCACGCTTCATGAGGGGGTGTCCGATTATTTTTCCCGTCAAGCCATCCCCCACCACAACCTTGAGCAAGCTTTTCGAGATTTGTTTCAGTCCAAAATGAACCGCCCCTTGCAACCGCGCCTCTTTACGACCTGCGCGGAAGAGGTGATCAACCACCTTCTGGATCAAGCAACCGTCGTTCTCAGGGCCGATTTTTCCATGACGCGCTTCGTCAAAAATCCTTTCCGTTTTTTGGAGATGGACACCGCATACGATAACACTGGCGATGCGGGACCGATCACGGCCATGAAGCCGTCGGAGTTCATGTGCCAGTGCGTACCGTCTCGAAAGGTCGCCAATGAAATGGAGACGGTGGATTTGTTGCGATTCCTCAACGCAATCAGCGCCCGAATGCGTTTCAACAGCTGGCATTATCTGGCCGGAAATTTTCCACGCGAAGCGATTGCAGATGGGCGGGATTATTACTTCCCCCCCAAGGCCGTGGATATCGCCACCGCGGATCATTATCTTCATGCAGGACACGCGGCCTGCAATATCAATCACTCCATCAAAATCCCCTATCCGCTCTTCACCCCCAACAATACCTATGACGGCTTTTTGGATTTTCGCGTCATGCGCATGCGTGATGAGGGCTTTAGCGTCTTGGACATACAGCTCTCCTACGCGATGGTGAGGACGCTCTCCGTGTTGTATCAGGCGCTCACGGATTTTATCTCGACACGCAAAGAACCGTTCGAATTTTCGATCGGTGCCAAGGACTGGTATAAGGCGGCTTACGCACCACGGTCCCAGAGAAACCAAAATGCACGATAAGTCCGTTCTTCTGCGCGATTGGTCCCTGTTTTCCGCGTGCTATTTATTGGCGACCGCTTATGGGGCCGTGTATCTTTTGCTCAATCACACCACCCGCAATTTGAGCGGAAGCACCCTTGATTTTGGCGGATTTTTTGCCTTTTCCGGCGTCGCCACCCTTTTGACGGTGGGCATTTCGGGAACGCTTTCAAAAAGATTCGGCGCGCACCTCGTTGCCGCGTTTGCCGGGCTGTTTTGCGCCGCGGGGCTGTATGGTCTGTCCGTCATTGAAAGCGTCGGTCCCATGTATTACGCCTTGGCGGCATCCATGGGATTGGGCTGGAGCTTCTATTATGCGGCCGCCCCGATGATGAGCTTGAGCGACCTGATCGCGGAAAACCGAAAAGGACGCTACATCAGCCTGATATCCGTTTGCGTCGTGCTGGGCACCGCGAGCATGCCAACCGCCAAGGGAATTTGGTTTCCCGACACCGCGCTGTCCGAACTCTTTTTCTTTTGCGCGATCCTTTCCGTCGCCAGCAGCTTTATGTTCATGCTGACGGGACGCTTATTCCAAATATCGGGACGGCGCACAGAAGGCAAAATCCCTGCCTTCAACTGGCGCTTGTGGAAAAGTGAGGCCGTGTTTCCCTTTGCCATGGTTTTCCTTGGCGCTTGCGTCTTTTCCGCGATGATGACGCTACAGGTTGGCTACGCCGAGGACAGACATGTCAATTACGGGGTGTTTTTTCTAACGTACTCGCTGTCCGTCATTGCATGCCGGATATTTTTCGGCGGCGTCCTGACGAAGGCGAACCCGCTTAAAATGCTCCCGGCGATTTTGATGGTGATGGAGTTGGGGCTGACCGTGATGCTCCTCAATAAGGGCTCAACGCCACTTTATATCGCCAGCGCGGCCTGTCTTGGCATGTCGTACGGTTTGGCGTATCCGCTAATCAAGACATATGCCGTGCGCGTCACCGCCAAGGAAGACCGCCACCAAGTGATCTCTTTTTTCACCCTCAGCTATTTCGCCGGAGTCTATTTTTTTCCGTTAACCGCAGGGAAAATCATGGTTCATTTCTCAACGGATGGGTATCTGATCGCCTTGCTGGGCATCGTCGCCGTTTATCTGCTGATTGCCTGGCAACGCCAAACTTACGCCCAATCCTATTTCAGGGAAACCACATCCAACACCGCCCCGACACCGCCCCGACACCACAAGGGCAAGAAACAGTCCGCACGACCAAAGCCTAACGTTTTTCCGTTTATCTCTTAAGGGCCGTTCGCGGACATTGACGCAGCCCCTTTGAATCATTCAAACTGTGCACCCATTGCGCTCATTGCTTTCAGGGGGGGGGAGCGTGTGCGCGAACAATGAGGTTGAGGCATATGCAAACAAACAAGAAGTCGGCACATAAAGCTCCAATGCAGGCGACCCCATCACCGTTCAGGCCGACCGTTCAAGCGCCCATTCAAGCCCCCATTCAAGCCCCCATTCAAGCATCGGCAGCCCCCCCCGGCACCGAAACGCGAATTGAGATTTCGGCACTCGATCAGGCGTTGTCCCACTATCGCAACGGCGACAGCAAAAAAGCATCTTCAAGCTGTTGGCGGGTGATTGGACCGAGCCTCAGCCAGGGGGGCAAGCTCAAGAAAAAGCCCGGCAAGGAAGAACAGGCGTATGTCTACTTCATCCTCGCCCAAGCGTTTTTCGCCGAGCGCGATTACGAATCCGCCAAAAGCGCGGCGTCACGGTCCATCGCGCTGGTGAAAAACAATCCCGGTGCGCATGTTTTGTTGGCGCGCGCCTTGGAACGTCTCGACGCACTGGACGACGCCCTTGCCGCAGCGCGTAAAGTCATCGCCCTCGCCCCAGCCCTGCTGGACGGGTACGAAGCCCTGGCCGATACGCTTTTGGAAGCGGGCTATCCATCTGATGCTTTAAGCATTGCGGACGACGCCGTCGCGGCGCTTTCCATGAACCCGATGGCCCATGCCTTCAAAGGCCGCATCTTGCGCCATCTCTGCGACGACGACGCGGCGCTGACCAGCTTTGCCCGCGCCTTGGAGTTGAACGCGCCCAGTTCGGCTGAAATTCTCACCGCCATGGGCCACATCCACCACGACAAGGGCGACGCCGATGAAGCGTTGGCGTGCTACAGCCGCGCCTTGGCGAGCCGCCCGCATCTATTGGAAGCCTGGCACGGGCGCATCAACGCGCTCACCACCGTCGGCAAGCGTACCGAGGCCGTCGCACAGTACAAGCACGCCACCCAAACCGTCCCCGGATACCAAAGCAAGTACTTCGATTTCCTGCACCCGTTGTTCAGCGCCCCACTGCCCGCGCGCAAGACCCTGGCCGACGCCGAACCCATCGCCAAACAGGTCGCCATGGTCAACGTCATCGCGACGTTCCCCTCATTGCCGCTGGGGGCCGCGCTGATCAAGGCCAACGTCGAACGGAAAAGCGACTTTAAGGTCCAGTGCATCGACCTCAACCCTTTGTGGTTCGCCGCCATCGTGGACTCGCAACGCAACGACACCGCCGCGTTCCATTACGACGACAGCGACCAGTGCGTCGCCGCCGCCGATCTGTTCACCAACGGTGGTGACGATTTTTACGACGACACGGTTCACAACCCGCTGGCGGAAACGTTTTCGCGCTATCAAGGGCTCATCAGCGACGCTTACAACGCGCAGTGCCAACACATCTATGAAACCGACGGACCAACACCATGGTACGTGGATCAATTCGCGCGCCATGTCTTGTCGAGCAATCCGTCCGTGGTGGCCCTGTCGGTCATGTTCACCCAGCAATTTTGGTTTTCAGCCTTGCTGGCGCGGCGCATCAAAGCGATCAATCCGCACGTCATCACGGTTTTCGGCGGCGGCTTTTTCAACGAGGTGAACCTGCAAGGCTTTATCACCCGGCCCTATGTCGATCACGTGGTTCTGCACGAAGGCGAGTTGGCGTTCTTGGAACTGCTGCGCGCCATCGAAAGCGGCAGCGGGTTCGAGATGGTCACAGGGCTGGCGCAATTCGACCCTGAAAGCGGACAAACCCGCGTCGGCCAGAGCCTCGAAAAACTCAACCACGAAGACCTGCCGTTCGCCGACTTTTCAGATTTCAATTTGGACGGCTACCTGACGCCATCTCCAGTGGTGCCGTTGATCAGTTCGCGCGGCTGTTATTGGCGGCGCTGTACGTTCTGCGATCATTTCGCCAGTTATGCCGGCAGCTACAAAACCCAATCCATATCGCGTTGCGTGGCGGAGATCGAACACCACGCTAAAACCATCGGCGCGCGCCACTTCACCTTTGTCGATGAGATGATCTCGGCCAAGCGGTTTCAGAAAATCGGTGACGAGATTTTGGAACGCGGATTGGACATTCGATACTTCGCGCTGGCCAAACCGACCGCAGACTTCACCCAAGAGATCTTGGATCACATGTACAAGACCGGGTGCCGCAGCATCTATTGGGGCATGGAATCGGGATCTGAACGCTTGCTGGCGATGATGGACAAGGGCAACACGGTGGAAAGTTCGTCCAACACCTTAAACCGCGCCAACAAGGCGAATATCCGCAACCACCTGTTCATCATCGTCGGCTTTCCGTCTGAAACCCGCGAAGAGTTGGAGCAAACCGTGGCGTTTTTGGACGAACACGCCGAGGTGGTGGATAAAGTTCTCGCCAGCGGCTACGTGCTTAAAAAAGGCACGCCGATTCACGATCAACTGAACCGCTTCGGCATCAAGAAGATCTATACCGAACGTTCCTTGTGCAACAGCAAAATCCTGCGTTACGACAGCGCCAAGGGCTTAGACAGCACCCTCATCCGTCCCATGGCGGATTACCTGCAAGCCAAGGTGTTCGACCTGCTCAGCCCGCGCGGGCCGTACTTCGGCACGCCGCGCAACCACATCATCATCGTTTACGGCAACGACGATCTTGCGCCGTTGGAAAATCACAAGGAGCGGCCAAGCTTGGAAGACATTTCCGCCGAGCTCGACGCCATCACGCCGACCTCGACGTTTTTGCCGACCCTCACCATGACGCCGATTTGGAACGAAGCCGGTTGATTATTCACTATTGCGCGCCAGACCGCGCAGCCTGCGCACCACGGTTTTGAGCAGAAAATGCAAGACCTGATCGCTTTCGGCCAATTTGCTCATGCGATCCGATAGGCTTTTTTCCGATATGCACATCAGTTTGCTCGCCGTCAGCGCCGTCACCGACGCCATGCGCGGCTGGTGGTCGATCAACGCCATTTCGCCGACGATTTCACCCCGCCCCAGAGTCGCCAGATGGCGGGATTTTTCGCCAATAGTGCGCGAAACCTCAAGCGTGCCGTCGAGAATCAAATACGCCGCCTTGCCCTCTTCGCCTTCCTCAAACAAAACGTCGCCCGGTTTCAATGCCAGCTCCCCTACCGTTTGATCGGCCGTTTGATCAGTAGGAGATGAAGGTTCTTCCGCGCCGACCTCATGCTCGGGTTCGGCTTCCGGTCTAAATTCCGCTTGTGTTTTTTGAGCCTGATTTTCGACCATGTTACCCAGCGACGCCGACAAGGACGTTTTGAGGTCGTCGCCCAATACGCTCATACCGAGGCGTTCGCGCAAAGCGTCGATGCCGCGCAACCGTTCCTCTTCTTGAACGTCGGTCGGAAACAGGTCGTAGATGGAGCGCAACGCATCCAACAGATGCAGCAACTGCTGGCGGATCGCCCCTTCATATTTTTGTCCCAAATCCGAGGAGGTCAAATCGAGCAACACCCCCAGCCGCACCGCCTGACTGGGCATCAAATACAAGGCTTGACGAATGGCGGTGTCGATCGGCAAGTCCGTACCGTCCTCGCCCAGCACTGTTTTGGCGCGCAAGATCATGGCTTCGGCCATGTAGGGACCGCCACTGAGCCCCGTGGGTTCGACCAAACTGCGCAACAAGCCAATGAAATCGGTTCGATCCTGGTTTCGGTCGTCCTTGGACAATGGCTGAGTGCTGCCGAGCCCTTTTGAAACCCGCCGCAACAAGACTTGGCGTGTGGACTCCAACTGGTGACGATTGAACAGTTCGTTCAGGCGCACAAGATCCGGGGACATATAGCTGGGCGCCCTGGTGAAACGCCCGCCGATCAACGCAAGATAGGTCTTCCACGCTTCAATGGGGGTGGAAAAGCCGCCGAACAGTTCCTCAATGGCCATCTTGCCGTCGAGAATTTCCGCGATCACTTCGTCGGCGAAACCGAGCGCGCGCTCTTCGCTCGACGTCTCCGCCAGGGCGACCGCGCATTTAAATTTATCACGCCAACCGCCGCCTTCGATGTGGTTGGCCAACATGCCGTAGATGGTGCGCAGAACCTGCTTCGGCTCGACTTCTTTTTCAACATGGGCGATGGCGCGGTCCAAGTCATTGCGGGCCAGAAACTCGGCGTACTCGGCCAAGTCGTCGCTTTTGCGGGCACGCGCGAGGACCTTGTCGAAGACGGTTTGCAGCTTGTTCAGGCGTTCCAATTTGGTTTGACCGGTGAGCTTCGCCTGCAACTGCGCGCCATGCTGAACGGCGGAGGGAAAAAATTTATCCATGCGGTCCAGCGCACGCAGGTGACCCGCATGAAACAGCAGTTCCAACATTGAGATGGAATTTTGGTCGAGATAGGCACGCAAAATGCGGCCCATGGTCAAACGCGCGGGCAAGGTGTAATAATCGTTCAGGCTGGTGCAAAATCGGGCTTCAGGTTCGGGATTGATTCTCAGGGGTTTCTCTCGCCCCTGATTGGTTTTCTCAAAAACCACACGCTCCACGGACCAACCCTTGCGCAGTTCGGTCACGCGCACGCCGTCGTGCTTGCCCGCCGCCAACAGCTTTTCTGCGAAATCCATCGCCTCGCTGCGACGTGGCGAGGCCATATCGATAACCCAGCGCTTTCCATTGTGGGTTTGCACTTCAAACGTACTGGTCGACCAGCCTTTCTGGGCCACGGTCACATCCCCCCTAAGCTGGAACGTTCCTATGATTGGCACAAAGCCGCATAAATGGCACGTATTTTGTAGTTAACCCGGGAAATGTAACGATATTTGCAAAATGCACTCGACCCACTGGGAGGCAAACAGTGTCCAAAATACTCCTCATCGACGATGACACCAACATTCACGAAATCGTTTCCTTGTTTTTGGAACAAGCCGGACACAACGTGGCCTGTGTGAGCAGTGGCCCAAGCGGGCTGGACTACGCCGCCCAAAATCGTGTGGATTTGATCATCCTCGATCTCGCCATGCCGGTCATGGATGGGGTTGAGACGTTCTCCAAATTGCGCGCCCATCCCAATTGCCGCGACGTGCCGATTATGATTTTGTCGGTTCATACGCAAACCGAGGTGGGCGAAGACAACATCAGCGGCGACGGCGTTAGCTTTGTCAACAAACCGATCGACATGCAGCACTTGGTCCACGCCGTCGACACAGCGATAGCGGGTTAGCGCCGCCAGATGATGACGACAGCTCACCATTTGGCCGCCAGCATCAACACAAACAAGGTCGACATGCCGCCGAAGGCGAAAATCAGCACCCCGCCGAGGATCACGAACATCAACGCGCTATCCGCTCTCCTCGGCGCCCCCCAACTTTCGGTGATGTTGCCGGTATGCGATTCATTGCCGGAGCGATCGGTCCCTGATGCCGCCAAATCTTTTTGCACGGCTTCCAGGCGCTCGCGGATCAGGGCCACAGTTTCGCTTTGCTCACCATGTTGCTCAATCAGGGCGTCGAGAGCTTCTTGCAATTGCTGTTCGCGCGTTACGAGCGCACGATCGAGAGCAACCATGGGCATGTCCTTATTCCTTGCCAACACCGAATGCGGCACACTATTTTACGTAAAAATACAGTAAATTTCATACAAAGCAAATACGTAAAATAAGAACGACTCTACTCTTTCCCACGTCAAGCCGCACTGCTATCCTCGCCTCGCTTGGAGAGACGCGAAACGGTCTGTTAAGTCGGTTTGGGGCATAGACGAAATCATGCGCAACACCATCATCGGCATTGTGATCGGCGTGGTCGTCGGGGTCATGATCGGCGCAACCGTCGTCGCCCCGCGTTTGGAGCAAGCGCGCCACCTGCCGAGGGGGGCGACTCCTGGGGGGAGCGACGTTCCGGGTGCGGAGACCTTGGGCCTATCGTCCGACCCGGCGTCCGATCCGGCTCCCAACACAACATTCTCGGGGGCGCTTTCCACTTTGCAAGCTCCCACCAATCGGTTGCGCATCATCAGCCTATACCCTGGTAAAACACCAATTTTGGGCGAACTGCCGTTACGCCTGCAAACGGCTCTGCCCATAGCCAGCGGCGGACGCCTTGGCGTCACCGTGTACGACCCCGGCACCCTGGTCGAAGAACGAGACACGCTCAACGCCGTAATGTCCGGCACCGTGGAAGCCGCGTTCGCCACTCCGGGTCAGCTGGATCCCGATGCCCCTGCATTGCAACTGTTCACCGCGGTCCCCTTCGGTCCCGACGCGCAAGAACACCTGGCTTGGTATTACCACGGCGGCGGACGCGAACTGTTCGACGCGACGATGAGCAAAAGAGGCCTGCATGCAACCTTGTGCGGCGCAATCCCCCCCCTGGCTTCAGGGTGGTATCGCGCGCCACTGCGCGAAGCCGAGGACTTTAAGGGGCTCAACGTTCGCGCCCTCGGCTTGGGCGGCAATGTGCTGGCGAAATTGGGGGTAAACGTTCAACGCCTGAAGGCGGGCGATATCCTGTCCCAATTCGAGCAAGGACATTTGGATGGGGCGGAATATTCCCTGCCCAGCATTGACGCCCAAATGGGTTTTCAAAAATTCGCGCGAAATTATTATTTTCCGGGGTGGCGCCAACCTGTGACCCTGTTCGCATTGGCGATCAACGCTCAGGTCTGGAGCGGCCTGCCCGAATTTGACCGCGCCGCCATCGAAACCGTTTGCGGCGACAATGTCCGCCATGCCTTGGTTCAAGCGGATGCCCAGCAGTTCGAAGCCTTAAAGAATTTGAGCCTCGCAGGCGTGCAGGTGCGCCGCTGGCCGGACGCAATTTTACAAGCGTTGCAAGCCGCGTGGAAAGACGTCGCGCGCGCGCAGGTGCAAACCGACGAAGACTTCGCGAAAGTGTGGGCCTCCTTGCAGAAGTTCCACCGCGATTACGCTATTTGGCGCGAAATCAGCCGATTTAACTGACAATCTGGTCAATCCTCACTTTTCTTCTTATAATGTGGAACATGCCGTGCGATGTGCTCATAGCGGAAGGTTGCCAAGGGGGGGGCGCATGCGCTAAAAACGCGCACCTGAACAGGGGACGCTTCACATACATGCAATTGGAGATGCATCATATGAATACCACGAAGATTCTGGCGCTCGGCGTCGCAGCCGCCATCGCCGTTTCCAGCGGTTCCGCAATGGCTGCGGGCAAAGGCGCAAAGCTTTTCAAGAAAAAGTGCGGCACCTGCCACACGGTAAAACCCGGCAAGCACAAAATCGGCCCGTCGCTGGCCGGCGTTATCGGTCGCAAGGCTGGCTCCACCGATTTTAAAAAGTACAAAGCTCTTAAGGGCGCCGACTTCACTTGGGACGAAGAAAACATCAGCAAGTGGATTGCAAACCCCAAGAAATTTATCGGTAAGCCGACCGCCATGACCGTCAAGGTCAAAAAGGAAAAAGAGCGCAAGGAAATCATCGAATTTCTCAAGGGCGAATAATCAAGACCCTTTCCGTCTTGAACAAAAGCCGAAAGCCCCACTCAACCGAGTGGGGCTTTCTTTTTATCCGCTGTCAATAAAATGAACGTGTAAGGGGACTTTTTGGATCGCCTCTAATTGCACAGCAATATTATGGATTTTATGCTTGCCTTCATCCCATTCAGAGGTAATTTATGCATATCGGTAGGATTCAATCCGCCCATGGCTTGATTGAGTATTGGAAAACACAAATATCGGATAACTCTTGGAGAATCCCCTATGAAATCCATCCACATCGCCGCCGCACTCACTTGCTTCGCCTTCCTTCCCGCTGCCTCCTTGGCTGCTGACGGTGAAGCTCTGTACAAGAAGTACTGCAAGAAGTGCCACTCCATGGTGCCAGGCAAGCACGCCATCGGCCCATCGTTGACGGGTATCATCGGCAAGCAAGCCGGTCAGCAGGACTTTAAGAAATACAAAGCTCTTAAAGGCTCCGATGTCATGTGGGATGAAGCCAACTTGAACGCGTGGATCGAAAACCCGAAAAAATTTATCGGTAAGGCGACGACCATGGTCGTCAAGGTCAAAAAAGCCGGAGATCGCGCCGCAATCATCGAATACTTGAAAGCGCACTAAGGGTCGAGTTCGGGGCAGAGCGTTTGCTCACCCGCACCGTTCAAGGGTCGATGCTTTGGCATCGGCCCTTTTGCTTTGCCACCTTTTATTTTGCCCCTGTCTAGATGCCCGCGTATGATGAAGTTGTATGGTCGTTTTTTCAATTCATAACACAAATCATCAAGGGACTTGAGCACACATGGACATTAAGGAATACATCCGGGGCATTCCCGATTTCCCCAAACCCGGAATTCTCTTTTACGACATTTCAACGTTGCTTTCGCACGCCGACGCTTGGCAAGTCGCCATGGGCCGCATGGCGCGTATGATTGGCGCATATCAGCCCGATGTACTGGTGGGAATCGAATCGCGTGGTTTTCTGGTCGCCGCTCCGCTGGCGCTGAAGCTGGGCTGCGGTTTCGTCATGGCGCGCAAACCCGGCAAGCTGCCTGGTGGCCTCGTCTCCCACAGCTACGAATTGGAATACGGCACCGACACCATCGAAATTCAAGACGACGCCATCCACCCCGGACAGCGTGTGGTGATCCTCGACGATCTGCTCGCCACCGGCGGTACACTCAGCGCAGCCATCGAACTGTGCAAAAAAGTCGGCGGCGATGTCGTTGGAACCGCAGCACTCATCGAGCTTTCCTTTTTGAATGGCCGCGACAAACTGGGCGCGCCGTTCGAGGCGCTCATTTCCTACGACGACTAACCCGATCAGGAGTTTGCACTGTGCCCGACCTCGACATCCTTCGCCAACTGGCCAACGACGTCGGGACGGACACGGCACTGAAGCTTCTGGACATTTTCAAGGCCGACGCCGACAAACGGATCGCGGTGATCCGCAATTACCTGCAAAACGGCGGTGAGGTCTTGGAACTGCGCATTCAGGCACACTCCTTGAAAGGGCTATGCTTGACTTACGGCGCGACGGATGGCGGTGAAGCCGCCAAGATATTGCAAGACGCATGCGATGGCGCAAGCGAGGCGGACATCCGCGCCGTAGCCAAAGAAGCGTTGGACATCATGACCCAAGACATCGCGGCAACACTGAAAGCCGCGCAAACGCTCAATGTTTAAAGCGGTTCAAGCGTCCAGATTTTCTTCCCAGTTCTGACGTTTGCGGTAAATGGTCGAGGCGCTGATGCCAAGATGCGATGCGGCCTGGGGAACGTTGCCATCACACAGATCGATTGCGTACTCGATGATTTGACGCTCCATTTCATCAAGCGGACGCAGATCCTCTTTGCGCGTGGGCAACAAGCTATTGGCGGCAATCGCGTTCGAGGGCACCCCGGCTTGAATTTGCGCGGCGGGGACCGCCGTCAAAGACGCCGGCAACAGCTTAACCTCGTCCACCAACTGATCCAAGGGCGCCGGCAACATGGAACTGTCCACCCATTCACCATCATTCAGCACCACGATGTTGCGCACGACATTTTGCAGTTGACGCACGTTTCCAGGCCAGGGGTAAACGCGAAACACCGCCCGCACCTTGGCGTCGAATCCCTTAAACGGCTTGCCCTCTTCTTGGGCGTAATCGGCCAGCAATTTATCGGCGATGGACAGCACGTCTTCTTCGCGTTCCTTGAGATCCGGCATGTGAATGGGAATCACGTGCAAGCGGTAAAACAGGTCTTCACGAAAACGCCCCTCGGCGACCTCGACCATGGGGTCCTTATTGGTGGCGCAAATAAAGCGGATGTCCACGTCTTCAAGCTTGCTGGCTCCAACCTTTTGGAAGGTGCCGGTCTGGATGAAGCGCAACAGCTTGGTCTGCAAATTGAGATCCATTTCGCAGATTTCATCCAAAAACAACGTCCCCCCCGCGGCGCGCGTGGCCGCACCGTCGCGATCGGACACCGCCCCGGTGAACGCCCCTTTGACATGACCGAAAATCTCACTTTCCATCAAATCCTTGGGGATAGCGCCGCAGTTGAGCGCCACAATCGGTTTTGCGGCGCGCGGGCTTTGATGGTGAATGGCCTCGGCGCAAACTTCCTTGCCGGTGCCGCTCTCGCCGGTGATGAACACGGTCGCCTTTGAGCCCGCTGCGCTGTCGATAATGCGGTAGACCCGCTGCATCGCCAAGGATGAACCGATAAACCCCTGGTATTCCTGACGGTCGATATCGTTGCGATAGGTCTCGACGATCTGCGAAAGCTGCTGGCGTTCCAGCACGTTTTTCAACGTCACTTTCAGGCGCGCGGCATTGAACGGCTTGACCAAAAAATCGAGCGCGCCGAGGCGCATCGCATCGATCGCCGTATTGAGCGAGGCATTGGCCGTAATCACCACCACGGCGCTGGGAATTTGCGTCGTGGAGATATGTTCGAGGATACTCAACCCATCCATATCGGGCAGCATCAAATCCAACAGCACAACATCCGGAGGGTTGTCGGCCAAAAAGCTCAAAGCCTCTTTGCCGGTTTCGACATGGGTTACCTCGTACGGCTCCTCCTCAAGGTAGGCTTCGTACGTGCGCGCCAAAGGCACCGTATCTTCCACGAGCAATACGCGGCATTGATCAACCATAACAACTCCCCACAGCTTACTTTAAATATGGAGACATGTATGACCAATGAAAACCTTTTTTTGCATTTTGCAACTACTCAAGACATCAGGGCCGAAACCTTTTTCATCACGCTGGGCAGGGCGTGTGTGTCCACATCTTGCGGTGGGCACCACAATCCCTCGTCAGGTTTGCCCTTCACGGAGACTTTGATCACGCCCAACTCCAAGTGAAAATGGGTGAAGGTGTGCAAAACGGTCTTTTCCATGACGCGCCACGCGCCCTGAAACGGCTGGCTTGCCATGGCTTGTTCCGCATCCACGCCGTCAACTTGCCAAGGCGAGGTGGGAAATCCCGTCATTCCACCCAACAACCCTTTGTCGGGGCGGCGCTCCAGCAGCACGCGGCCATCGGGGCGCTCGACCCAAAACGCCCAGCCTTTGCGTGTGGGCTTTTCCTTTTTCAGCGCTTTGAGCGGATAAGCCGTCGCCCGTCCTTCGGCGTGGGCTTGGCAATCACCGACCCAAGGACAAGCCGCGCAGTTGGGATTTTTCGGCTTGCACACGGTCGCACCCAAATCCATCAGGGCTTCGGCGAAGTCTCCACTGCGGCCCCGAGGCATCATGTTTGTTGCATACTCAGCTACAACACCCTTGTTCGCGGGCATGACGTCGCCGATCGCATACAGCCGGGTCAGCACACGGATGACGTTGCCGTCCACCGGCGCGGCGGGGCCTTGGTGAGCGATTGCGGTGATGGCGGCGGCCGTATAGGGGCCGATGCCCGGCAACGTGCGCAAGTCTTGCTCGTTGGCGGGGAACGTGCATTGACGCTCCTCCGCCACGATGCGCGCGCATGTGACCATATTGCGCGCACGGGCGTAATAACCGAGCCCTGCCCAGGCACGCATCACGTCATCCGTATCGGCGACGGCAAGCGCCTTCACATCCGGCCACTGTGTGGTGAAATTTTCAAAATATGGGATCACCGCGGCGCAGGTGGTCTGCTGCAGCATAATTTCCGCCAGCCATACCCGGTAAGGATCGCGCTCACCGCAAGGCGCATCGCGCCACGGCAGATCGGCGCGCCCCGCTTGGACGAACCAAGACAATAGTTTTTCGGTCAAAATGTGAGGAGATGTGCCGATCATGTGCAAGCGCCATTGTTTCCTAAAGCGAGGCACCATACCATATGTCCATGGCAGCGAAATCCACCACCGACAATTCAAAAAAAAAGCCCAACGCCATTGTGCCCAGTGAGACGCGCACCCGTTGGGCCAAGCCGGTTTCCCAATCCGTGGACCGGCTGACCAAGGGGCTGCTCGGCAAGCATGGATTTACCCATGGCGCCATCGCCACAAAATGGCCCGATATTGTGGGCGAGACTATGGCGCGTCACACCCTGCCGGAAAAAATCGTTTTTTCCCGTGACGGCGTTACCGGCGGCACGCTGCATTTGAAAACCGACAGCGGCGCGTTCGCCACCCAACTGATGCATCAGGAGCCCCAGATTATCGAGCGCATCAACACCTTCTTCGGCTACAAGGCGGTGGTGCGGATCAAGCTGATCCAAGGACCGATACCGCAACACAAGACAGAACGCCAAGTCCGACCATCGCGCCCGCTGAACGAGGTCGAAGTCAAGGATTTAGCGGGAACCGTCGCAACGGTCGACGACCCGGAACTTAAGGAGGCCCTGGAGCGGCTGGGCGCAAACATTGTGAGGCGAGACAAAGACACGGATTAGGCCGTCTCAGCGATATGGAGCTCTCAATTGGGCCACTTATCCACAATTTGTTACCTTTTAGGGCCTTCGCAGCGCTTGAGCAGCGCCGAGGAGTGCCATATATTCATCAATATCTAGTGGTGCGGGAGCAACAAATGTCCACATATACCTTCAAGGCTAAGATTCTGAAAACATTGACCCACGTAGCGCCGTTTGCGCTGGCTTTCATACTCGTCATGCCCGGCCTCATTGCGCCCGGCAGCGCGCACGCAGAGGTCGCTTCGGTCAAGGACGCGCTCAGCGAAATGAGCATCGGTTCACCGGACGCCCCGGTGACATTGCACGAATACTCGTCGCTCACCTGTCCCCATTGCGCTCATTTCCACACCGATGCCCTGCCGGACATCAAAAAGAACTATGTCGACACCGGCAAGGTTCGCGTCGTCTTTCATGACTTCCCACTGGACAATCTGGCGCTCGCCGCTTCAATGATCGCACGCTGCGCCGGGCCTAAACGTAGTTTTGAACTGTTCGACCGCCTTTATCATTCCCAAGATACCTGGGCGCGCGCGGAAAAACCCCGCGCGGCGCTGGTGGCCATTGCGCGGTTCTCCGGACTCACCGTCGAAGACGTCGATCAGTGCCTCAGCAGCGAGGAACTGGCGCAAGGCATCCAAAGTGCATCCCAGAACGCGCAAGACATGTATTCCATCAACTCGACGCCGACGTTTATCTTGGACGGCAAAAAAATCCAGGGTGCGCTGTCTTACGACGACTTCAAGGACGTGCTGGACAAGGCCTTGAGCGCCAAAGGGGCCAACTGAGCGCTCCTGCGCTCGGTTTTGCACACATAAATTAGGGTATCTGGGGAACAACGGCACGTGCTGCGCTTCACTAAGCTCCGGCTTTCAGGGTTTAAGTCCTTCGTCGATCCGACCGAGCTCAAAATCGAGCCCGGCCTGACCGGCGTGGTCGGCCCCAACGGTTGCGGCAAATCCAACCTTGTCGAAGCGCTGAAATGGGTGATGGGTGAAACCTCGGCCAAGCAGATGCGCGGTTCGGCCATGGACGACGTCATTTTCGGCGGATCAAGCAACCGTCCGGCCCGCAACATGGCCGAGGTGGTGCTGCATCTGGACAACAAGGCGCGCATCGCACCGGCCATGTTCAACGACGCCGAAGACCTGGAAGTCGTGCGCAAGATCGAACGCGACAGCGGCTCCAACTACAAAGTCAACGGCAAGGATGTACGCGCCAAGGACGTGCAGTTGCTGTTTGCCGACGCCGCGTCCGGTTCGCGCTCCACAGCTTTGGTCAGCCAAGGCAAAATCGGTCAGGTGATTTCCGCCAAGCCCGCCGATCGCCGCGTTTTACTGGAAGAGGCCGCGGGCATCACCGGCCTGCATTCGCGCCGTCACGAAGCCGAACTGCGCTTGCGCGGCGCGGAAAACAACCTCTCAAGGCTGGACGACATCCTCATCACCTTGGAAGGCCAACTGCAAAGCTTGAAAAAGCAGGCCAGACAGGCGACCCGCTACCGCAATTTGTCCGACCACATCCGCAAGGCCGAGGCCCTGCTGTTCCATATTCGCTGGATCAAGGCCATCGACGGTCTGGAAGTGGATCGCGACAAACTGAAAGAAGCCGAAACCATCGTCGCTCAATTGACCGCTCAGGTCGCGGGCGCATCCAGCGCGCAAGCGGGGGCCGCGGACGTGGTGCCAAGCCTGCGCCAAGCCGAAACCGAAGCGGCCGCCGAGCTGCAACGCCTGTCGCTGGCGCGGGACAGCCTCGACGATGAGGTTAGACGCATCGAAGACGCGCGGCTCGATCGGGTTCACCGCCTGGAACAGGTCAGCCACGATATCGCCCGCGAACGCAACTTGGCCGAAGATGCGACCCAGGCATCCGGGCGCCTTGCCCATGAGAAAACTGAAATCGTCACCGCCCAGGACGGCGAAAGCGAACTCATCGAAAACGCCCAGGCGGAACTGATCGAAGCCACCGCCGTTGTCAACGAACTGGAAGAAAACCACACCCAACTGACCGACAAGCTGGCGGCGGATGAAGCCGAACGCGCCAGCCTGACCCGTTCTGTGCAAGACTTGGAAACGCGCATCGATCAATTGTCGCACCGCCTGCGCGAACTCAACGACCAGCGCAAACACTTGGAACGGGTCGCGTCGGAAACCAGCGGCCTCATCGCCGCCGAAGCCGCACTGGTCGCGGCCGAAGACGCCATCGCTGGTGCGCGCAAGCATTTGGAAACGGCTGAAGCGACCTCCGCCGGCACCCAGGAAACATCTGAAAACGTGCGCCAGCACCTGCAAGAGGTTCGCGTCGCGCTGTCGCGTCTGGAAGCCGAAGAGCAAGCGCTGGCGAAGGTTCTCGAAACCGGCGAACCGGAAATGTGGCCGCCGATGATCGAGGCCGTGTCGGTCGAGGCGGGCTATGAGGCCGCACTGGGCGCGGCGCTGGGTGAAGAACTCGACGCGTCATCCGACGAATCGGCGCCTGTGCATTGGACCGGTCTGGACCCGTACCCCGACGCCCCCGCCCTGCCCGACGGCGCGCGGCCCCTGTCCGACGTCACCCAAGCCCCGAGCGCGCTGACGCGAAGCTTGTGCCAAATCGGCGTGGTCGATGATGCCGCCACCGGCGAGCGTCTGTCCCATGATCTCAAACAAGGTCAGCGTCTGGTCAGCCGCGAAGGCGCGCTGTGGCGTTGGGACGGTTACACCATCACCGAAGGCGCGCAAACCGCCGCCGCGGTGCGCCTGGAACAGCTCAATCGCCTCAAAGACGTGCGCGCCCAGTTGGAAACCGCCGAGGCCCAGGTCGATGAAGCCGACGCCCGTGCGCTCACCGCCCGCGAAGCCGCCGAGGACGCCCGCGAGGCCGAGCGCGCCGCCCGCCAAGCGCTACGTGATCGCGAAACCGCTTACAGTCAGGCCCGCGACCAAGTCGCCGCGATCCGCACGCAGATCGCCGAACAAAATTCCAAGCTGGAAGCCGTGGTGAACGCCGCCGAAACGCTAGAGCACGACATTTCCGAAGCCAAGGAGCAATGCGTCGAATCGCAAATGGCGCTGGGTGAACTGCCCAACACCGAACTGGCCCGCGAACAGGTGATGCGGGTACGTGAAGAATTGGCCGACAAACGCACCGTCCAGGTCGAACGCCAAGGCATTTTCGCCGGTCTCAAGCGCAACGCCGAGGAACGCACCCGGCGGTTGGCGGATATCGAACGCGAACTGGCATCGTGGACGGAACGCTCAGAAGGCGCGGTGCAGCGCATTTCGGACCTGGATGACCGCACCGGCCAAATCCGGGACGAGTTGGAAGAACTGGCCCAGCGTCCCGAAGAGATCAAGCAAAAGCGGATGCAACTGCTGGATTTCATCGACGCCGCCGAGGCCAAGCGCCAAACCGCCGCCGACCAATTGGCGGTGGCAGAGGGCAAACTGGCGGAAAGCGACAAGGGCCTGCGCGAAGCCGAAAGCAATTTGGCCCTGGCACGCGAAACCCGGGTGCGCATCGAAGGCGCGGTCGAACAAGGCAAGCAGGCCTGCGCCTCAATCGGCGAGCGGGTCAAGGAAAAACTCGACTGCGGCCCGAACGATCTCGCCAAAATCGCCGAACACGACGAAAGCGCCCCCCTGCCCGACGAAGATGCGGTGGAGCGCAAAGTCGAACGTTTGATGCGCGAACGCGACACCATGGGCCCGGTCAACCTGCGCGCCGAGGACGAAGCGCGCGAAATGGGTGAGCAGATCGAAACCCTGGAAAACGAGCGCGGCGACCTGATTGAAGCCATCGAAAAGCTGCGCCGGGGCATCAACGAGTTGAACCGTGAAGGCCGAGAGCGCCTGCTGGCGTCGTTTCGCGAGGTCGACAAGCACTTTCAGGAGCTGTTCGTGCGCCTGTTCGGCGGCGGCCAAGCCCACTTGAAACTGATTGAAGCGGACGACCCACTGGAATCGGGCCTGGAAATCCTCGCCAGCCCACCGGGCAAACGCATGCAGGTGCTGAGTCTGCTGTCAGGCGGCGAACAGGCCCTGACCGCAACCGCGTTGCTATTTGCCGTATTCATGACCAATCCGGCGCCGATTTGTGTGCTTGATGAGGTCGATGCCCCCCTTGACGACGCCAATGTCGACCGTTTCTGCACCATGCTTGAGGAAATGGCCGCATCTGGCTCCACGCGCTTCATGATCATCACCCACCACCGCATGACCATGGCCCGCATGGATCGCCTATTCGGCGTCACCATGTCCGAACGCGGGGTCAGCCAATTGGTCAGCGTGGACCTTGAACAAGCGGAAAAATTCCGCGAGTCGCCCTAAGGCCAAGCATTATACTTTAGGGCAACCTAATATACACTGTATTATCAGTCACTTATATTAGGGTTTGCTGAGCTTGACAGTCCCCATCACATGGCTATGATGCCCCCGCTTCCGGCCATCGGTCTGACAATTTCGAGGGTCGGTGCCCGCACGGGAATGAGAGGGTCAAAAATGACGGACCACGATCCTCGCCACGACCCACGGCGGTCATTGCAAGAACAAGGCGATGACCTGACCAAACGCTTGCACAAAGCGCGTCAGGTTGAACTGGGCACATCCCGCAAAGAGCCTAAGCTTAGCAATGAGAAGTCCGGCCTGGGACAAGCGTTCCGCATCAGCACCGAGTTGATCTCGGCGCTTCTTGTGGGGGTCGGCTTGGGTTGGGGGTTGGACCAACTGCTCGGCACGAAACCGTGGATGATGATCATTTGCATCTTCCTCGGCGGCGCGGCGGGTATTTTGAACGTTTACCATACCGCCATGCGCATGGCGGAAGATTTGAAGGAAGATTTGAAGGAAACAGGACCTTTTGACGCAATAAACGGGAACGAAACCGACCCAGACGGTCGGCACCCACCCGAAAAATGACAAAAACGTCAATTTTAAGGCTCCGGGGGCTTGCCCTCCCCCTTCAAGACGGTTAGGAAAGGTGCGCATTTTTAAATGCGCTCTAAATTGAACGCTTCTATATGCGTTTTGAGTGGACGATCTAATCCGGGCCCGGCCCCAAGCACCGAATGAGCTGAGTGCAGGCCGGGGCGGTATAAACTAAAGACCTATACGCAACCTGATCAGGCGGACATACGACGTGGCAAACCCCATCGCGCAATTTGAAATCAAACCTCTGGTCGAGATCAATCTAGGCGGTGTGGATGCATCCCTCACCAACGCCAGCGCCTTCATGGTGCTGACCGTGGTCTCCATCACTGCGTTCTTGGTCATGGGCATGCGCGGCCGCGCCTTGGTGCCGGGTCGCTGGCAATCGCTGGCGGAACTGAGCTACGAATTCGTCGCGGGACTTCTGCGCGACAACGTCGGCTCCGAAGGGCGCAAATACTTCCCCTTCGTGTTTTCCCTGTTCATGTTCATCCTGTTCGCCAACATGATCGGCCTTTTGCCCTACAGCTTCACCGTCACCAGCCACATCATCGTGACGTTTGCCTTGGCTTTGGTGGTTTTCATCATCATCACGCTGGTGGCTATTGCGCGTCACGGCGTTAAATTCTTCACCTACTTCGTCCCTTCGGGCGTTCCGATGGCCGTGCTGCCGTTGATGGTGCCGATCGAGATCATTTCCTATCTCTCGCGCCCGGTCAGCCTGTCGGTGCGTCTGTTCGCCAACATGATGGCCGGCCACACCATGATGAAGGTGTTCGCCGGCTTTATCGTACCGCTGGGCGTTGCGGGCGTCTTGCCGTTGGGCATTGATGTCTTGATGATCGGCTTTGAATTTTTGGTCGCGTTCTTGCAGGCTTACGTGTTTACGGTCCTGACCTGCCTGTATCTGCACGACGCGATCCACCTGCACTAAAGTTTGCGGGAACCCTAAAACGCTAAAACTCAACCTCAGTTCAAACTGAACGAGCATAAGGAATTGAACCATGGAAATCGAAGCCGCAAAGATGATTGGTGCTGGTCTGGCCGTTATTGGCCTGGGTGGCGTTGGTGCCGGTATCGGTAACATCTTCGCGTCCCTGATCAGCGCGATCGCCCGCAACCCCGCTTCCGAAGGCAAAGTCTTCGGCCGCGCCATCTTGGGTTTCGCCCTGGTTGAAGCGGTTGCGTTGTATGCGCTGGTCATCGCAATGCTGATCCTGTTTGTATTCTAATCAGGTCTCCGGTTTTGGGCGGCGGGGTTATTCTCCACCGCCCCACGACCTAGATCCTTGAGCAAACCAACAGGCAGGAGCCCGCTCATGCGGATTCTGAATTCAACAATTGCCGTAAGCTTGGCCTCGACCATCGTGGCCTCACCTGCGTTCGCCGCAGGTCTTCCGCAGTTGGACCCGAAAAATTTTTCGTCGCAGCTGATTTGGCTGACCATCACGTTCGTGATTTTGTACGCGCTGATGGCCAAGGTCGCTTTGCCTAAAATTGGCGAAGTCCTGGAAGAACGCCAGAACAAGATCGACGACAACCTCGCCAAGGCCGAAGACCTGAAGTCGCAGTCCGATGCCGCGGCCCAGGCCTACGAAACGTCCCTATCCGACGCCCGTGCGAAGGCCCACGACGCCATCCGCGAAGTGAAAGACAAGTCTTACGCCGAAGCAGCCGAGCGTCAGGGTGCGCTGAACGCCAATTTGCAAGCGAAGATCGCATCTTCCGAACTGGCCATTTCCAAGGCCCGCGACGAAGCGCTGTCCGGCATCACGGATGTGGCCACCGAGGTCGCCGCAAGCGCGGTCGAAAAGCTGCTTGGCGAGACGCCGCGTGATGGCGCCGTCAATGCGGCCATCGACGCCGCCCTTAAAGACAGGGCTTAAAGGAGAGACGCACATGCTGATCAGCCAAGCCCACGCCGCCACGGAAGCCGCCGAACACGCCGAACCGTTCTATCTGCACACCACGTTCTTCGTGGCCATCGCCTTCGTCGCTTTTTTCGTAATATTCGGCAAAAAGCTCTTTGGCGCGATCAATGCGAGCCTTGATGAACGGGCGCAGAAAATTCAAGACCAAATCGAAGAAGCCACGCGCCTTCGTGAAGAGGCCCAGGAACTTCTCGCGTCCTATGAAAAGAAACAGCACGAAGCCTTGAAGGAAGCCGAGAGCATCGTCAGCGCCGCCAAGGATGAGGCCGAACGCCTGTCTGTGGAAGCTGCCGAGCAGTTGGAAGCCAGCCTCAAGCGTTCAGAGCAAATGGCCAAGGATCGCATCGCTCAGGCGGAAACCCAGGCAATTGCCGAGGTCAGAACCTTGGCCGTGAACGTCGCCATGGAAGCCACCAAGCGCATTCTTGCCAGCGAAATTTCCGACACCAAAGCGGACGCTCTGGTCGACACCGCGATCAAGAATATGGACGGAAAACTGCACTAAACCCGCCCTTCACGCACAAATTAAAGGCCCCTTCTCGATGAAGGGGCCTTTAATGTTTAGGGACTGCACACGTCCTTTCGCCGCACTATGGCTAACATCCGGCTAACATCCGTTTCGCCGTGCGGTTTCGATCTCGCAAACATCTTCCAAATAAGTCAGCATCGCTTGGATGACGCCGAGTAAGTGCTGTGCGGAAACGTCGATATGATCGATGTACTCATCGTGTTTGATATCCAACGCTGGATACTCTTGCGACAGCTTCATCGTTTGCGTAAATCCAAGTATGGCTGTCAAAGGGGTACGCAGTTCGTGGCTCATATAGGCCAGAAATTCAGCATGCCCGGCATGTTTGGCCGGTGTTTTTGCGAGTCGCTTCAGCAATTCGGTTCGGGAAAATTCCTTGGGAAGGGGGAAATGATCTTCAGGTTTATGATCGAAGGGTGAACTGGAATCCAACATGACAAACATCCTCATGCCAATGGTCTATGATCTGTTGGTCTATGATCTGTCCTGAATACGTCATAAAGACTAAAACATGATAATGTCAGATATATGACTCTGAGAAGAAACAACCATGGGTAATGTGAAAAATTAGGCTGTCGAAAGGTCGATCCAGTCCTGTTCACTCAGAACGGTCAGGCCCAATTCCCGCGCTTTCTTTTCTTTGGACCCCGCGCCCGGTCCGGCGACGACGAAATCGGTTTTTTTGGACACCGATCCCGACACCTTCGCACCTAAGGCCTCCGCTTTGGCCTTGGCTTCGCCTCGGCTCATGCTCTCAAGCGTGCCGGTAAACACCACCGTCTTTCCGGCAACAGGCGAGCCTTCTAGATCGGGGGCTTCGAAATCTTCGACCGTGACGTTTTCCAGCACATCGTCGAGAACCTCGTTGTTGTGCGGTTCGGCGAAAAACTCGACAATATCCTTGGCCATGCTTGCACCGATGCCGTCGATGCACAGCAGTTCCTCCAGCGCTTCGGAGCCAATCACACGTGCATTTTTCATGGCCGTGCGCAACGCGTTTAAGGTCCCATATTGCTTGGCCAGCAAGCGTGCGGTCGCTTGGCCCACCTGACGAATGCCGAGCGCGAAGACGAACCGCGGCAATTCAATGGTGCGCTTGGCGGTAATGGCGTCCATCAGATTTTGGATCGACTTGTCCTTCCACCCTTCGCGGCCTTCAAGCATTTCCGGGCGCAAGCGGAAGATGTCGCCGGGGGTTTTGATCACCCCGTCGTCATAGAACGCGACCACGTGCTTGCCGCCCAACCCTTCGATATCGAAGGCATTGCGCGAGACGAAATGCTTGAGCCGTTCATGCGCTTGGGCCGGACACACCAGCCCGCCGGTGCAGCGCGTCGCGGCCTCGCCCTCTTCGCGAATCGCGTGGCTGTCGCAGACCGGGCAGGCCGCCGGAAAGACGTAACGCACGCGATCTTCGTGACCGCCATCATCGACCACTTCGAGAACCTGTGGAATGACATCGCCCGCGCGCTGGACGCGCACGCGGTCGCCGACGCGAATATCCAAATCTTGAATGTAATCGGCATTATGTAAGGTGGCGCGGCTCACCACCACGCCGCCGACGGTGACGGGTTTCAACTCCGCCACCGGGGTAAGCACGCCAGTACGGCCCACCTGAACGGTGATGTCGTTGACAATCGTTTCTGCTTTTTCGGCCGGAAATTTATGCGCGATGGCCCAACGCGGCGCACGCGATACGAAGCCGAGGCGCTCCTGCCAATCGAGACGGTTGACCTTGTAGACCACGCCGTCAATATCGTAATTAAGCTCTGCGCGATGGGTTTGAATGGTGTCGTAATGGGCCATGATGTCGTCCAAGCCATTACACACGCGGGTGAACGGATTGACGCTAAAGCCCCAGCCTTTCAACAAATCGATAAACGCCGCGTGAGTATCCCATGCCGTCGCGCTGACTTCGCCGTAAGCATACGCGAAAAACTTCAATGGCCGTTTGGCGGTGATGGCCGCGTCCAATTGGCGCAGCGATCCGGCGGCCGCGTTGCGCGGGTTGGCGAACACCTTACCGCCCTGGGCTCCTTGACGTTCGTTGAGCGCCTGGAAATCCGCCTTGGACATATAGACCTCGCCACGCACCTCAAGCACGTCCGGCACTCCCTGGGGAAGGTCATGGGGAATGTCGGTGACATGGCGCGCGTTGGCGGTGACGTCTTCGCCCACCGTACCATCGCCACGGGTGGCGGCCTGCACCAGCTTGCCATGCTCATAACGCAATGAAATCGACAAGCCGTCGATTTTCGGCTCGGCCACCAGTTCCAGCGGCGCATCGGGGTTGTCGCTCAACTCTTTTAAGAAACGACGAATGCCGTCGATAAAATCTTGTAATTCATCCTCATCGAACACATTGCCCAGCGACAGCATCGCCTTGGCGTGCTTGATTTTGCCAAAGCCCGTTGCGGGGGCGGTGCCGACCCGGTGCGTCGGACTGTCGGGGCGCACCGAAAGTGGAAAGCGCGCTTCGATGGCCGCATTGCGCTGGCGCAGGGCGTCGTAGTCCGCATCCGTCACGGTGGGCGCGTCTTTTTGGTAATAGCGCTCGTCGTGTTCCTTGATTTCACGGGCCAGGGCTTCCAGCTCCGCATCGGCTTCGATCGAAGTCAAATCGGCGACCGCAATCGAACGATATGCGGACCTCATTCGGCAGCTCCGCTCAACAGGCTTTGAGCCGCGGCGCGGGCTTCAGACGTAACGTTCGCGCCCGCCAACATGCGGGCAATTTCATCGGCGCGCTCATGCGTTTTCAATGTCGTGACCGTGGTGCGCACCGCGCCGTTTTCCTCCGCCTTGGAGACATGCCAGTGCGCCACGCCGCGCGCGGCCACCTGCGGGCTGTGGGTCACGACCAAGACCTGCACATCCTTGCCCAGGCGCGCGAGGCGCTGTCCCACCGCATCCGCAACCGCGCCGCCTATGCCGCTATCGACTTCATCGAACACCAGCGTCGGCACCGGGTCCGATTGCGCCAGCACCACCTTGAGCGCCAGCATAAAGCGTGACAGCTCGCCGCCTGAGGCGATCTTGCCCAACGGCCCCGCGGGCGCGCCGGGGTTGGTCGCGACCTCGAACGCCACGCGATCCCACCCCGTTTCGCCCCAGCCGTCCTCCTCAGCGCTGGCGGCGATGGTGGTGCGAAAATCCGCCGCGCCCAATCTCAGTGGTTCAAGCTCATGCCCAACAGCTTTGTCCAGGCCGGTGGCCGCTTCCCGGCGGGCTTGGGACAACATGGCGGCGATTTCGGCATAAGCGCCGCGCGCCTGGGCCTCGGCGCGGGCCAGTTCTTCAAGGCGCTGACCGCCGTCCTCGATGCCTTCCAACTGTTTGGACAGTTCGGTATAGAGGTCCACCAAATTGACCACGTCGACGTTGTGCTTACGCGCCAAGGCGCGCAACGCAAACAAGCGTTCTTCGACCTGTTCCAGATGGCGCGGGTCGAGATCGACGCGCCCGGCGGCGATGTCGAGTTCATTGATGGCGAGCGACACCTGTTCCGCCGCACCGTCCAAGGCCTTCAAGGTCGCATCGAGGATACCCTCGGCCTTTTCCACCACCGGCTCCAAGGCGCGCAGCGCGTCGCGCAGCATGCGCTCCACCCCGTGACCGCTGTCCAACGCCTTGTTCGCGCTGTTCATGGCGTCGATCAGTTTCTCGCCGTGCATCAGCATCTGGCGTTCATTGGCGAGGCGTTCTTCTTCGCCCGCTTCGGGGTTCAGCTCACCCAGCTCCTCGACGGCATGGCGCAGGTAGTCCTCGTCGCGGCGCGCTGCTTCCAACTCTTCTTCGGCGCGCTTGCGTTCCAACGCCGCGCTACGCCAGGCATGGTAGGTCTTGGCGACATCGCCGCGCAAAGCGTCATGGCCGCCATGGGCGTCCAAAAGACTTATATGGGTGGCGGGGTTGAGCAGGCGCTGATTGTCGAATTGGCCATGCACCTCGACCAATTCCTCACCGATTTGACGCAGCAAGCCGACGCTCACGCTCTGATCGTTGATGAAGGCGCGCGAACGCCCATCGACGCCCAGCGTTCGGCGCAACATTAGCGGCTCACCCGCGACGCTCAAGCCATGTTCATCCAACTGGGCGAAAATGGGATGGTCCTCAGCAAGGTCGAATTCCGCGGTCACGACCGCTTGGTTTGCACCATGACGCACCAGCCGGGCCTCGGCGCGGGCGCCCAACGCCAAACCGAGACTGTCGAGCAGGATCGACTTGCCTGCCCCGGTTTCACCGGTAAGCACGCACAGCCCCTGACTGAAATCGAGTTCCAGTCGCTCAATCAACACCACATCGCGGATGGACAGACGGCTCAGCATCGACGTTCGATCCTTCTACACGCTCACCAGAGTTTGTACCAAGGCTGATCTTGCGGTGTTTTGATGCTTGGGTCTTCCAACAATGCATAAGCGTCGATGTACCATGAACTGGATGGGAAATTGTGCCCCAGAACCGCCGCCATCTTCTTAGCCTCATCGCGCAATCCCAAAGCAAGGTAGCTTTCCACCAAACGCAACAACGCTTCCGGCGTGTGCGTGGTGGTCTGGTATTTTTTTACCACCGCATCGAAGCGATTGATCGCCGCCAAATACTGCCCGTTGGTCTGATAATAGCGCCCAATATCCATTTCCTTGCCGGCAAGGTGGTCGTAGGTCAGCTCGATCTTGATCTTGGCATCACGTGCATATTGGCTGTCGGGAAAGCGGGTCGAGAGCTCCTTGAGGGTTTTCAGCGCCAGTTCCGTCATCATTTGATCACGGCCGACGTCCGATATTTGCTCATAATAGCAAAGGCCCTTGAGGTAATACGCATAGTCCGCATCCTTATTCGACGGATGCAGCTGGATAAATCGATCCAGAGAGACCACGGCCTCGTCGTATTTGTTCGCCATATACAGGCTGTAAGCCGCCATGATCTGCGACTTGGTCGCCCAACTTGAATAAGGGTGCTGGCGTTCGACCTCATCAAAGCGAGTCGAGGCTTGCGCGTACTCGCCTTTCTCAAGCGCATCGACGGCAAAGTTATAGAGTTTTTCAACCGGCTCTTCTTTGTAGTCATCTTTGAGCGCCGTGTCACTGGAACACGCCGCCAACACGAGCGCGCCGGTCATCAAAGCGGTCGATATCAGCGTGCGGACGGTCGAATTCAGGGTTGGAGCCATGAGCGCTTTCTTTCCATTGCGTGGCCCTGTCCGGACCGGGATGGGGCGGATTATATCATGCTTGCGCGCGGGTCTGTCCAGCACCCCTGCACAGCTTTTCAAGTCTCAAGGAATTAGGGGGAAACCGGGGGAAAACTGGGGCAAAAAGAGCACAATTGGGGGAAACCACGCGCCGGGCAACCGCACAAAAACGCACCCGGCGTCAAGCACGGGCGCGAATCGGAACATTTCGTGAATGTCTCGGTGTGGATGTTTGGGGTGGATGTTTGGGGTGGATGTTCGAACCGGAGTTTACGCCGTCGCCGGGCTGGCGGCGACCATGTCCTTGGACCAGGATGCACCAACCGCGCCAACTGGGGCTGTGCGCGGCGTCTGATCGCTCATGTCCACAATTTCGTAATTGCTCGGGTCTCCGAACAATTCACGCAATAAGCGGTTGTTCAAAGCGTGGCTGGAGCGCGTGCCGGTGTAGTGGCCCAAGAGGCTTGCGCCCGCGAGATAAAGATCCCCGACCGCGTCGAGAATTTTATGACGAACGCATTCGTCGTCGAACCGCAGGCCGTCCTCGTTCATGATTTTGTCGCCACTGACGACGACCGCGTTGTCCAAGGATGCGCCCTTGGCGAGCCCCGCGGCCCACAGGGCTTCCGCCTCATGGAGAAATCCGAAGGTGCGTGCGCGCGCGATTTCGTTTTTAAACACACCGTCCGTCAGATCGACCGCCATCGCTTGACTGCCGATGGCCGCATTTTCGAACTCGATATGAAAATCGACCGAAAAACCATCGGCCGGCGTCAAGGTGGCGGACTTGTCGCCATCATCGATCGAAACCGCTTTGAGAACGCGAACGACCTTGCGCGGCGCGTCTTGCTCCGCAACGCCCGCGCAATCGATGAGAAACATAAACGGCGCGGCACTGCCATCCATGACGGGAACTTCCGGTCCGCCGACCTCAATCACGGCATTGTCGATCCCGGCCCCAGCCAGCGCGGCCATGAGGTGTTCGACCGTTGCAATGGTTTTGCCATTTTCAGATCCGAGGGTGGTGCACAAGCGGGTGTCGCAAACGCTGTCGAACGACGCCGGAATTTCCGCGCCGCCACCTGCTAGATCGGTGCGACGGAAGACGATGCCCGCGTCCGCATCTGCAGGATGCAAGGTCATGGAAATTTTCTCACCCGAGTGCAATCCGATGCCGGTGCAGCTGATGGCGCTTTTCAACGTCTTTTGCTTAATCACGCTTAAGTACCCCTTAGCCCCATCCCGACACAATCGATTAAGAGCTTTTGTGTTCCCGATCCTCTCGGACCGACGGCCCAAACACCCCCAATAAGAAAGAGCGCTTCAGGTATGGGTTTACCACCCTCACCTGAAGCGCTCAAATCAAACAGTGTTACCTTTTGTTACAGGTTATACTGTATACAACCAATTCATATTGCAGGCTTAATTCGCCTGACGACGCAAGAATGCCGGAATGTCCAAAAGATCTTCTTCGGCGCGGCTGGGTTGCAAGCGTTCTTCGGGATCGAGACCGCCCAATGTGGGCTCCTCCATGGCCGACGTCCGCATTTGCGTCGCGGGCGCTGTCGTATGTACAGCTTCATTTTTCTCGACCTTGGCCTGACCGAACATGGACACCTTGGTCTTGGCGCCACCGGTCACCCGCTCAAACAGACTCGGTCCCTTGGTCGCCGTGGACTTATGCGGTTTATCCGCCGCGGCGCCGTTCACCATCGCGGCCTCGGCCATGGGATCGATTTCAGCGTTCTCGGTCGTTTGTGAATTCACCGGAGCCGGTGGGATGAAGGCATCCTGAGCGTCCATTGAAGGCATCGCAGCGGGGGTCGCGAAACTGGCGGGCACGCGGGCTGGTTCCGGCGCGCCCATATCTTCGTTATCGTCCACGGCAAAATCAGTGGCTGACGCCCGTTGGGGTTGGGGCTCCAACAGCTCCAATCCTAAGGTCTGTGGGGCGTCGTCCTCGACCTCCATCACGGGGGCATCGACCGGATCGTGAGCCGGGGTGTCGTCCGAGACATCGGCCATGGTTTGCGTCAAAATTTCAGCAACGCTCGGTTCCACTGGGGATTGAGCGACCTCTGCGGAGGGCTCCGCTTCCGGTATCGGTGTGGCGATATGCGAAACGGCGTCTTCGTGCATGCTCAACACGGCCGGTTCGGGACGCGACATGCTTTCCGCGTCGATGCCGGTGGCGACCACCGAAACCCGAATGCGCCCTTCGAGACTGTCGTCGAAGGTCGAACCGAAGATAATGTAGGCGTCTTCCTCCACTTCGGAACGAATGCGGTTTGCAGCTTCGTCCACCTCAAACAACGTCATGTCCGAACCGCCGGTGATGTTGATCAGCACACCGTTGGCCCCAGCCATGGAGGTGTCGTCCAAAAGCGGATTGGAAATCGCGGCTTCGGCGGCATCCAGCGCACGGCGTTCGCCCTCGGCTTCGCCGGTGCCCATCATCGCCTTGCCCATTTCGCTCATCACGGAACGCACGTCCGCAAAGTCGAGGTTGATCAAGCCCGGCATGACCATCAAGTCGGTGACGCCGCGCACGCCAGAGTAGAGCACGTCGTCGGCCATTTTGAAGGCGTCGGAAAATGTGGTCTTCTCGTTCGCGACACGAAATAGATTTTGATTGGGAATGATGATCAGAGTGTCGACGTACTGTTCAAGTTCCTGAATGCCTTTTTCAGCGATGCCGTAGCGATGACGTCCTTCGAACTGGAAAGGCTTGGTCACAACGCCGACCGTGAGCACGCCGAGATCGCGGGCCGCGCGCGCGATAACCGGCGCGGCGCCGGTGCCGGTACCGCCCCCCATGCCGGCGGCGATGAACACCATGTGCGAGCCTTTGAGCTGCTCGTTCAATTCATCGATGGTTTCCTCGGCGGCGGCGCGTCCGATTTCCGGTTTGGAGCCCGCGCCCAATCCCTGGGTCAGGCCCGTGCCCAATTGGATGCGACGATCCGTCGCGGCGGAGGCCAGCGCCTGCGCGTCGGTGTTGGCGACGACGAACTCAACCCCTTCGAGCTGGGCATTGATCATGTTGTTGACGGCATTGCCGCCCGCCCCACCGACACCGACAACGGTGATTCGCGGCTTCAGTTCGATAGCCTCGTCTTGGGGTACGCTTAAATTGATGCTCATGGCTCAGCTCCACACTCCGCTCGTTTCTCTATTAGTGGCCAAAAAGCCTTAAAATTTAGTAACTTTTCGGGGCGAATTAACCGATTCGTTTTATCGAGTCACAGGTGAATCCTTGATTATTTCTGACTCGGTTACTGACTCTGTACTTTGGCGCTTAGAAATTTTCCCGCAACCATTGCCCGATGCGGCCCAGACGGGTGCCGGACTGCACTTTGGGCCGATAGGTGCGGCCCGACAATTCACCTGAAGATTCAAGGCTATGATGAATAAGGCCCGCGCACGTCGCGAACTGCGGACCGGACGCGGCTTCCGCCATTCCCTCCAAGTAACGAGGTTTCGCCATACGCACCTGCGCCTTGCCCAAAATGCCCCCGGCCATTTCGCGCACGCCTGGAAGCAGGCTCGCACCGCCGGTCAAAACCACCCGCGGTCCGGAAAGTTTTTCAAAGCCCGCGCCGTGCAAGCGATCGCGCACCAACTCGAACGTTTCCTCAATGCGCGGACGAATGATACCCACCAGCATGGAGCGCGGCACCGGATTGGTCTCACCGCTCTGCTCCTCGCCGATCAGCGGCACCTTGATGACTTCCAGATCGTCGCTCGGCGAGGGCATGCAATTCCCGTAAAGTGTTTTCATGCGCTCGGCGTGCTGAACCGGCGTGGACAATCCGCGCGCGATATCATTGGTGACGTTCGCGCCGCCGACGGGGAGGCAATCGGCATGCACCAATTCACCATCGAAAAAGACCGAGATGCTGGTCGTGCCGCCGCCCATATCGATCAACGTCACGCCCAACTTCATCTCATCTTCGACAAGCGCCGAAAGCGCGCTGGCGTAAGGCGCAACGACCCGTCCCTCGACTTCGAGGTGGCAGCGGTGCAGACAGGTGTCGACATTGCGCAGCGCATTGGTGGCGGCCGTGACCACGTGCAGATTGACGCCCAGACGGTCGCCGAACATGCCGCGTGGGTCGCGCACGCCTCGGTTGCCGTCGATCGAGTAACCTACAGGGATGGAATGCACGATCTCTTGATCGTCCGGCAGTTCGCTCGCCAAGCGGTTGGCATCGAGTATTTTGCGCAGGTCCTGATCACCGATTTCATGACCCGAAATCCCGACGTCGTAGGCCACCAAGCGCGATTTAAACACAGGCCCGGACAAGGCCACGTTGATAGCGTCGACATTGCCGCCGGCCATTTCCTCGGCCGCACCGACGGCGGCGCGCACAGAAGCCTCGGCCGCGTCCATATCGACGATGGCGCCGTTCTTCACGCCGCTGGAGGCATGGTGGCCGATGCCGATCACACGCGGTGGGCGCGTGCCTTCCTGACGCGCGATCAGGCACGAAACTTTCGTCGTGCCGATATCCAACGCGGCGACAAGGCCGTTTCTCGGTTTGGCTTGCGGCTGGCCGCGATGCATTTTTCAGTTTCCCTTTCTGGGCGCTTCGCTTAACTCAAGTGTCTTAAATGAACGTTTCGATTGACTTAAATTCTATAACGTCGTTCTCGACCGTTACGTTTCTTGTCCCGGTTTTCGTTCAGGGCGACGCAAGACGTTCGGGTTGCGCCGCACGATGACGCGGTCGGGAACCCGCAAATCCAAAACTTGCACATCGCGCCCCAGCACGCCGCTTTGCTGTTCAAACGCGGCCAAGCGCGCCAACGCCTTGGGCGCATCGGTCTCAGGCAGGCGCACGTCAATGCCGCCGTCAAGCGACAGATCCCAACGTCGCCCGCCGACTCGCACCGCCGCCTTCACCAGCATTTTCAGTTTCGGCTGCGTTTCCAACAGCTCCACCAAGCCGCCGACGTGATCGGGGGCGTCTTCGCCGACCACATGAATAAGATTTGCAAAGCGGTTCAGTTCGTCGTGCGTGATAACCACGCCGTTGTCGTCGATCAAAGAAAATTTTCCCTGATTTTGCCACAACGCCATAGGATGGCGTTCGACGATGCGCACGACCAAGGTATCGGGCAACAACCGTTCAATGCGCGCTTGCAGAACCCATGGCAATGCCTCCACGCGTGTTTTCGCGGCTTCGAAATCATAGCTCAAGATCGGCGTGCCCCGTGCGATGCCCATGGCTTCGAGCAAATCGCCGCGCGCCGTTTCGCCACGTCCCGTCACCAGTACATCTTGCACCGTAAAGCCCAGATCGGTTGAAGCCTTGACCGTCATCCACTTCGTTGTATTGATCGCATCTTCCACATGGCCGGATGTCCACATCCACGCGCCAAGACCGCCCAATGCGCCAACGCCCAGAACCGCTGCCGCCGCGACCGTCTGGGGACGGCGCCACAGCGGCACCACGCGTTTGCGTCGAGGTGTCGATGCGGGCTCATACTCGATATCCGAGGCACATGTTTCACTGCCGCCCTTTTTGGAGATAAACCGTGTCAGCGCGTTTTTCATGCGTCACACTCCGCGTTTTCAACCATCCAACTCACCAGATCCTCGAAACTGATTCCTAAGTGCTGGGCTTGTTCCGGCACCAACGAGGTCGGCGTCATGCCGGGTTGGGTGTTCACTTCGAGGATATAAATCTCTTCGCCATCAAACCTGAAATCGGCGCGACTGACACCGCGACAGCCCAGCGTGTCGTGGGCCCGCTTGGCCAGACGCAGGGCTTCGTCATAGACCGACGGCTCAATTTCGGCGGGCACTTTATGGCGAGAACCGCCGTCGGCATATTTGGCGTCGAAGTCGTAGAATTCCCGGTCGGTCATGATTTCCGTCACCGCCAAGGCCCTGTCGCCCATCACCGCGACGGTCAGTTCCCGACCGGGGATGAAGCGTTCGACCATAACCGTTTCACCGTACGGCCAGCTTTCGTGGGCGAACGGCAGATCGTTATCGCCTTCGCGTACGATGTGAATGCCGACGCTGGAGCCTTCGTTCACGGGCTTGACCACGTAAGGCGGTACCATCACGCCGCCCGACAATACGGCGTCGCGGGTCGCAATCTTGTCTTCCGCGACCCGGATTCCAGCTTCCTTGAACAAGCGCTTGGCCAGCGGCTTATCCATCGCCAAGGCCGATGCAGTCAAGCCGGAATGGGTATAGGGAATATTTAAGATATCCAGCAAACCCTGGATGCAACCGTCTTCCCCAAAACGCCCGTGCAACGCATTGAACACCACGTCCGGTTTAGGATAAAGCCGCCCCAAAAGCGTGCCCACATCGCGTTGCACGTCGATGGCGGCGACGGAATAACCCGCACGCTTAAGCGCCTCGACGCACGCGGCACCTGAGACCAGCGATACGTCGCGTTCCGCCGACCAGCCGCCCATGAACACCGCCACTTGCTTGGTCATGCGTTCTCTCCCCCGTTGCGAATGCCGATGCGGCGAATTTCCCAGGTGAGCTCAACCCCGGATGTTTCCTTCACCCGCTTGCGCACCTCTTCGCCTAGGGTTTCGATATCGTGTGCCGTCGCCGTGCCATGGTTGATCAAAAAGTTGCAATGCTTTTCCGACACCTGAGCCCCGCCGACGCGCAATCCCCGGCACCCCGCCTCATCGATCAATCGCCACGCTTTGTGGCCTTCGGGGTTTTTGAAGGTCGAACCGCCGGTCGAGGTGCGCAGCGGTTGGCTATCTTCGCGCGCCAATCTGATGTCGTCCATGCGCGCGCGGATGTCGTCGACTTGTCCGGCAAAACCGCGCAGATGCGCTTCGACGAAAATCCAATCGGCCGGTACCGTGCTTTTGCGATACGAAAAGCCCAAGTCATCGGCGCTCAATTCATGCCGATTGCCCTCGCCATCCAGCGCTACAGCACCAACGACGATGTCTTTCATCTCCGCCCCATAGGCACCTGCGTTCATGCGCAATGCGCCGCCGATGGTACCAGGCACGCCGCTGAGAAATTCCAGACCCGAAACGCTGGCTTGCATCGCCGCCAGGGCGACATTGCCATCCAGCGCGCCCGCGCCGACGATCACGTCGGCTTTATTGACCATGATCGATGCGAATTCACGGCCCAAGCGCACCACCACGCCCGGCACGCCGCCGTCGCGCACCAACAAGTTGGAACCGACACCGATCACAGTGACCTGTATGTCGGCGGGCTTGTGTTTGAGGAAATGCGCTAAATCATCCATATCAGCGGGCTTGAACAAAACCTCAGCCGGGCCGCCCACACCGAACCACGTGACCTTGGCGAGCGACGCGCCCGCGCTGAGACGACCGCGCACTTCGGGCAATCGTTCGATCAACTGCTCGCTTTGAGCGGCGGCGGATGTCATTCAGCGCCTCCCTTCGCGCCGTAACGCAACTTGCGCAACCGTTCCGGCAGACGGTTGGCCCACTGGGTGATGTTGCCCGCGCCCAAGCACACGATCATGTCGCCGGGGCGCGCCAAGTCCTTGACCACTTCGGGCAGTTCATCGGCATTGACCAGCGGCATCACCGTGCGGTGGCCGTGCTCGCGAAGTCCCGCCACCAAAGCGTCGCGGTTGAAGCCTTCGATAGGGCTTTCACCCGCTTCATAAACATCGGCGACCAGCACCGCGTCTGCATCGTTGAAACAGGTGCAAAATTCTTCAAACAAATCGCGCAAGCGCGAATAGCGATGCGGCTGCACCACGGCAATCACTTGGCCTTTGTCCACCGCGCCACGCGCGGCTTTGAGCACCGCAGCGATTTCAACCGGGTGGTGAGCGTAATCGTCGATGATGGTGATGCCGTCGATTTCACCGGTTTTGGTGAAGCGGCGCTTAACCCCTTCGAAGCCCGCGAACGCGGTCGACAAAACGTTCGGATCGATGCCCATCTCATGGGCAATGGCGGCAGCGGCCAAAGTATTTTGTACGTTGTGCTTACCGAACATCGGCAACTTGATGTCACGAATGGCTTGCGGCTCGTCATCGCCGGAGCCTGCGAACACCACATCGAACACCATGCCGTCGGGGCCGGGGCGCACGTTTTCACCGCGCACCATGGCTTGGGGTGAAAAACCGTAGGTGATGATGCGTCGATCCGACACACGCGGGATCAAGGCTTGCACCTCAGCATGATCGATGCACAGCGCCGCAAAGCCGTAGAACGGAATGTTTTCGACAAACTGCGCGAACGCCGCGCGCAAGGTGTCGAAATCGCCGTAATGATCCAAGTGTTCAGGGTCGATGTTGGTGACCACCGCAATGGTCGCGGGCAGCTTCAAGAACGTACCGTCCGACTCATCGGCTTCCGCCACCATCCAATCGCCTGAGCCAAGCCGCGCGTTGGAGCCCCAAGCATTGATGATGCCGCCGTTGATGACCGTCGGGTCCAGACCCGCCGCATCCAACAATTGCGCCACCAGCGACGTGGTGGTCGTTTTGCCGTGGGTGCCGCCGACGGCGATGGACCATTTCAAGCGCATCAACTCGCCCAGCATTTCGGCGCGCCGCACCACGGGCAGCAAACGTTTTCTGGCGCCGACCACCTCAGGGTTGTCGGCTTTGACGGCGGACGAGATCACCACCACACCCGCATCGCCGATGTTGTCTTCACTGTGCCCGATCGCGACGTCGACACCCAACTCGCGCAAGCGCACCACGTTGGCGCCTTCGGCTTGGTCGGAGCCCTGCACCGAATAGCCGAGATTGTGCAAAACCTCGGCAATGCCGCTCATTCCGATCCCGCCGATGCCGACGAAATGAATGGTGCCGATGGAAAGTGGCAAAGCCCTCATGCTTCGGCGCTCCTTAATCGTTGAGAATTTTCGACCAACCCCGCGACCATGTCGGCCAGGTGCTTTGCGGCGTCCGCACGCCCCAAGTCACGTGCACAGCGAGCGGATTTTTCCAACACCGCGGGCAAGCCGAGCAACGAGTCCAAACGCAGCGCCAAGTTATCCGCCGTGAAGGTGTCTTGCGGCATGATCCAGCCCGCACCCGCCGCGTCCACCGCTTGGGCGTTATCGCTTTGATGATCGTCGGCGGCAAACGGGTACGGCACCAAGATCGAGGGCCGTCCGACCGCCAATGCCTCCGCCACCGTCGAAGCGCCTGCGCGCGAAATCACCAAATGCGACGCGGCCAAGCGTTCCGGCACATCGTCGATAAAGGTTGCAAGATGCGCGCGGATGCCGCTTTCGCCATAAGCTTTGCGCACGTCCGCCATGTCCTCTTCGCGGCACTGTTGAGTGACGTCGAGACGCGCCTTGATATCGTCGGACAATTTAGCGAGTGCGGCGGGAACCACTTCGCTCAACACCGTCGCCCCTTGTGAACCGCCCAGAACCAAAATGCCGAGCGGCGCTCCACCTTCGCTAATCGGATACGGCGTATTCGCCTTGGCGGCGATGGGTGCGCGCACCGGCATACCCGTCAGGACCGCCTTGTGCATCGCGTCACTGGGCAGGCCCCGGGTGCTTTCGAACGACGTCGCGATGGCGTTGACCCGCCCGGCCAACAGGCGATTGGCGCGACCCAGCAATGCGTTTTGTTCGTGTATAGCCGTCGGAATGGAGGTGAAGCTCGCCGCCATCATCGTCGGCACGGAGGCATAACCGCCAAAGCCCACCACTGCATCGGGACGTAAATCTTTCAGCAACCGCCATGCCTGCCATGTTCCAAGACCGAGTTCCACCACGCTTTTGATACGCGCGGGCACGCTTTTTCCGGCGATGCCGCCCGCGAGGATGCGATGGGTTTCCAGCGCCCCCAACGCGCCACCGTAGGCCTTGCCGCGTTTGTCGGTGACGAGCCCCAACCGATAATCGCGATCCATCAATTCGGATGCCAAGGCTTCCGCCGGGAACACGTGCCCGCCGGTGCCGCCTGCCGCCAAGAGAACATGAGGAGAATTCATCGCCGTCCCCCCTTTTCATGGTGGGTACCGGTGTGAGATCCGGGACGCACGCGGGTCAACGCCAACACCATGCCCATGCCCAGCGCCAGCGCCAAGGTGCTGGAACCGCCATAACTGATGAACGGCAAGGTCATGCCCTTGGGCGGAATGAGGTTGGTGGTCGAGGCGATGTTGATGATCGCCTGCAACGCAAACTGGGTCAGCAATCCGGCCACCGCGACCATGACGAAGAAATCGCTGCCCTTGAACACCCGGGAAAATCCACGGATCACGACGAAGGCGAACAGCACGACGATCAACAGACACAGCAGCAAGCCGAATTCTTCGCCAGCGACGGCGAGAATAAAATCGGTATGCGCATCAGGCAGCACTTCCTTGACCCGCCCCTCCCCTGGGCCGCGTCCGAACAAGCCGCCGTTCTCGAAAGCATCGAGAGACTTTTCCACCTGATAGCCCTTGCCACTTAATGGATCGAGGAAACGATCAATGCGCGAACGCACGTGATCGAAGCTCAAGTACGCGCCGAACCCACCCAGAATGAATAGCAAGGCAATCGCACCGACCAGCACCAGAGGCAGTCCCGCGATGAAAAACTGCACCGCCCACACGCACGCCACGACGATCGACATACCAAAATCCGGTTGCAACAGCAGCAAGCCCACCACCGTCACGAACAAGAATATGGCAATGGCGTAGCCTGGTACATCCTCATCGAGTTTTTGCGCGGAAAACATCCACGCGGCGACAACGGCGAAGCTCGGCTTGATGAACTCGGACGGCTGCAAAGAAAACCCGGCGATGGACAACCAGCGCGTGGCGCCCTTGGTTTCCGCACCGAACAACAGCACCGCGATCATCGCCAAAATTGCGCCGACGAACACCAGCAGCGCCAAACGCCGCACGCCGCGCGGCGTCAACAGCGAGATCCCGATCATCACCGCCAACGCCATCGGCAGGAAAATGAATTGGCGACGCACGAAATGAAAACTATCCAAACCGATGCGTTGCGCGACCGCAGGCGACGCCGCCAGCACCAAGATCGCGCCCAACGCCGCGATGACGATCACGGCCACCAACGTCAGGCGGTCGATGGTCCACCACCAGCGGCTTATGATCGATGTGTCCGTGCGCGTGAAGGTGCTCATGACCCGGCCGCTCCTCTGCTCACGGTATTGGCGTCCGCGCTTAGGTCTTCAAAGATGGCCCGGAACGCATCGCCGCGATGTTCAAAGCTGCGAAACTGATCGAACGACGCACATGCGGGCGACAGCAGCACCGTCGCGCCTTCATACCCGTCGGCTTGGGCCGCAGAGAACGCAGCCTTGGTCGCCGTTTCCAAATCGCCGCACATTTCCACCTTCACCTTGGCGTCGAGAAAAGCCGCGAAGGTCTCAGCCGCATCGCCGATCAGAAATGCGCCGCGCACCGCACTCATCGAAGTCTCAAGCTCTTCAAGGCCACCGTCTTTCGCCAGTCCGCCCGCAATCCAGTAAATGTTGTCGTAGCACGCCAGCGCTTTCGTCGTGGCTTCACCGTTGGTGGCTTTGCTGTCGTTGACGAACGCGACGCCATGCAGATCGCCAAGGCGTTCTTGACGATGCGCCAATCCGGGAAAGCTCTCGATGGCCTTGACGATGACGTCCCTATCCACCCCCATCATGCGCGCCGCGGCATAGGCTGCGGCGATGTTTTGCGCGTTGTGGCGTCCCGGCAGATGCACCAACGTGCTGACATCCATGACCGTGTGCATCTGGCCGTCTAAATCGTCGAACAACGAAGTCCCTTCAACATAAACGCCGCCGCTGACTTTGCTTTCGCAACTGATGGGAATGACCTTGCGCCCGCCTTTGGTTTTTAGATCTTCAAAGATCGTGCGCGAAATGTCGTCGTCGATGCCGACGATGGCGATGTCGCCAGCACCTTGGCCGCGAAAGATGTTTTTCTTCGCCCGCGTATAACCGCCCATGCCACCGTGGCGGTCCAAGTGATCGGGGCTGACGTTGAGCAGCACCGCGACTTTAAAACGCGCTGACGGACACAATTCCAACTGATACGACGACAGCTCCAACACATAGGCGCTGTCGTGCTCCATCATCGCCATGTCGCAAATCGCCGGGCCGAGGTTGCCGCCGACTTCGACGTCGCGGCCCGCATATTCGAGTATATGGCCGACCAACGCGGTGGTGGTGGACTTGCCGTTGGTGCCGGTGATCGCAAGCATCGGAGCTTGCGCGCCGGACGTCGCCAACAGTTCGGTGTCGCCGATGATCGGCACCCCGGCTTCTTTGGCCCGACGTGCTGCATCGTGAGGTGAGGGAAAGGTGTGCGCGATGCCTGGGCTGAGCACCAAGGCATCCATCGCCGCCCAGTTGAGACGCGCCGGATCGCGCACGGGAATGCCTTCCGCTTCAGCCGCATCGCGTGCAGCTTCGCCATCATCCCATGCCAACACCCGCGCGCCGCTGCGACACAGCGCACGCGCCGCCGCCAGACCGGACTTTCCAAGTCCGATGACGGCGACATGTTTGGTGGCGTATCCTTCGCATGCAATCATCGACGTTCGCTTACCTCAGCTTCAGCGTGGACAGACCGACCAGCGCCAAAATGGTGGCGATGATCCAAAACCGAATAACGATGGTGGGCTCGGCCCAGCCCTTTTTCTCAAAGTGGTGATGCAGCGGGGCCATGGCGAACACGCGCTTGCCCGTCAACTTGAACGACACCACCTGCACGATCACCGACACGGTCTCCAAAACGAACAAGCCGCCGACGATGGCCAACACCAGTTCGTGTTTGGTGATCACGCTGACCACCCCCAAAGCGCCGCCGAGACTGAGCGATCCGGTATCGCCCATGAACACGCGCGCGGGCGGGGCGTTAAACCACAAGAACCCGAGACCGCCGCCGACCAGCGCGCCCAGAAACGTCGCCAACTCGCCGGTGCCCGGTACGTAGTGCAATTGCAGATAACCGGCAAACACCGTGTTGCCGACCAGATACGAAATCAGCATGAACACGCCCGCAGCGATCATCACCGGTACAATCGCCAAGCCGTCCAAACCGTCGGTCAAGTTCACCGCATTGCTTGAGCCAACCATCACAAAGGCGGCGAATACAGGGAAGAACCACGCCAACTGCACCAAGGCCGACTTGAAGAACGGCACCGCCAAGGTGGTCTCCAAATCGCCCGGCATCATGCGCATGATCCAAAGCGCGGCGGCCACGGCAAAGGCGATTTGCAACACCATCTTCATCTTGCCAGGCAAGCCTTTGTGATTACGGCGACTGACTTTCAAATAATCGTCGAGAAACCCGATAAATCCGTACGATATCGTAATGCCAAGCGCCACCCACACGAAACCGTTGGCCAGGTCCGCCCACAGCAAGGTCGACACCACCATGGCGATGAGGATCATCAGTCCGCCCATGGTCGGCGTACCTTGCTTGGTCAGAAGATGTCCTTCCGGTCCGTCGTCGCGGATGGGTTGGCCGCCTTTTTGGCGCACATGCAGGACCTTGATCAGCTTCGGGCCGATCACAAAACTGATGATCAACGCGGTCATCACCGCGCCGCCGGTGCGAAACGTCAGATATTTAAAAACGTTGAGAACCGGAAATTGATCGGCAAGCGGGTACAGCAAGTGAAACAGCATGACCTAGACCTTCCCCGTTTCATGTTTCGAAATGCCGAGGGATTTGAGCGCGTCGACCACGCGCCCCATGTGCACTCCGGCGGAGCCCTTGACCATCACCACGTCGCCGGGGCGCACCGCCTTGCGCACCACGTCGGCCAGCAGTTCGGAACTGACCGAATGATAGCCGCGACGCTTCTTGCCAAGTTCACGCCACAAGTGTTCCATGGCTTCGCCGACCAAAAACGTAAGGTCGATATGATTGTCCGAAAGGACGTCGCTCAACTCGGCATGCAAATCCGGTGTCTCGTCGCCCAGCTCCAACATATCGCCCAAAACCGCAATGCGCCGTCCGTCGTTCACGACCGGCTGCGCACCCAGCACCGCCAAAGCCGCGCGCATCGCCGCAGGGCTGGCGTTGTAACTTTCGTCGATCAGCACAAAGCCGCCGTCCTTTGTTTCAACGTCAAAGCGCTGACCGCGCCCACTGGGAGCGGTCAGGCCCGACAAGGTTTCGGCGGCTTGCGCAACGCTACCCCCCGCCGCATGCACGGCGGCCAGAACGCACAGTGAATTCATCACCCAGTGGCGACCCGCCGCGCCTAGGTGATATGTCATTTCACCCACCGGTGTCACGGCTTTGATGTCCGAGCCATCGGCGTGAAGGTCGCATTCAAGCAACCTGAAATCTGCCTCGACACCGCAACCGAACGAAATGATATTCCCTATGTCGGCCCCACGCGCGGCTTCGAACAGGCGCTCGTATTCGTCGATGTCGCGGTTGAGTACCGCCGCCCCACCCGATACCGCTCCTTTGAAAATTTCAGCCTTGGCGTCGGCGATTTCATCGGCGTTAGCGAAAAATTCCGTGTGCGCGGGCGCGATGGTGGTGATGATGCAAACATGGGGCCGCGCCATCTGCGACAAGGGCGTCAGCTCACCCGGATGGTTCATGCCCAATTCCAAAACCGCATAGTCCGCATCGGATGGAATGCGCGCAAGGCTCAGCGGCAACCCCCAATGATTGTTGAGGCTGCCTTCGCTGGCCGAGGTTTTGCCCTGGCGCGACAGCACCAGCTTCAAGGCTTCCTTGGTGCCGGTCTTGCCCACCGACCCGGTTACCGCGATGACCTTGGCGTGATCCAGACGGTCGCGCGCCGCACGCCCCAAAGCTTCCAGCGCATGCATGGTGTCATCGACCACCAAAAGCGGCGCATCCGGATCCAAAACCGGCGGGCGGTGACAGACGGCGGCGGCGGCGGCGCCTTTTTCAAACGCCGTGGCGACGTAGTCGTGGCCGTCGGCATGAGGGCCCTGCAAGGCGATGAACAGATCTCCCGGTTTGAGCGTACGGGTGTTGATCGACACCCCCGACGCAGACCAATCGGGATGCGCATCGCCGCCTGTGGCGCGGGCCGCGTCTTGGGAAGTCCACAGAATGTCGGGTGTCTTGATCATGTTCACGCGCCGACCTCCTTCATTGCGGCTTGCGCCTCCGTCACGTCATCGAAAGGCCGTACCTCGTCGCCGACGATCTGACCCTGTTCGTGGCCCTTGCCCGCCAGCACCAAAACGTCGCCGTCTTGCAAACCTTTCACAGCGGCGCGGATCGCTTCATGGCGATCGCCGGTTTCGAGTGCACCCGGACACGTCTTCATGATTTCACCGCGTATTCCGGCCGGGTCTTCGCTGCGCGGATTGTCGTCGGTGACGATCACACGGTCGGCGAGTTTGGCCGCAATCGCACCCATCTGGGCACGCTTGCCCGCATCGCGGTCACCGCCGCAACCGAACATAACGTGGAGCTTTCCTTGTGCATGCGGGCGCAGCGCCTGCAACACGGTTTGCAGTGCGTCGGGGGTGTGAGCGTAATCGACATAGACCGATGCCCCACCAAAATCACCAACCTTCTGCAAGCGCCCCGGCACACCGTCCAGATGCTCCAACGCCATCGCCGCCGCCTGCGCATCGGCCCCCATCGCCAATGCCAGACCCAGCGCGCACAGGGCGTTTTCGGCTTGGAAACTTCCCGCCAGCGGCAAATTGATTTCAAACGGTGTGTCGTTTATCAGCAACGACAACATCTGCCCATCACCGTGGGCGACCTGACCTTTAAGCTGAATGTCGCGCCCACCACGCCCGAACGTCAAAACGCGCAAGCCGCGCTTCAAGGCCACGGCGGCGACCTCTTGCCCCTCCGGACTGTCGGCGTTGATGACAGCCGCGCCACCTTCCGTCACCACCTGGGAAAACAAACGCAGCTTGGCGGCCAAGTAGGCGCGCATGGTGCCGTGATAGTCGAGATGATCGCGGCTGATGTTGGTAAAGCCCGCTGCTTGGAGGCGCACCCCGTCGAGGCGGAATTGCTCCAGCCCGTGACTGGAGGCTTCCATCGCCACATGATCGACCCCGGCGTCGGCAAGGCGACTGAGCGTTTCGTGCAGTTGAACCGGGTCCGGCGTCGTCAGCGCGCCCGGCTCGTCAAAGCCCGTACCGTGTACGCCGAGCGTACCGACACTGGCTCCCTTGTAACCCAAACGTTGCCAGATTTGGCGTAGGAACGACGCCGTCGAGGTTTTGCCGTTGGTGCCGGTGATCGCCGCCACGTGTGCGGGTTGCGCACCGTAAAAATTCGCCGCCATGCGCGCGAAGCGCTGACGCACATTGGCGTCTTCGATAACAGCAACATCGGCGCGCGTGCCCACCGGGGCCAGTACGGCGACGGCACCCTGCGCGATAGCTGTATCGATGAAGTCGCGACCATCCACGCGCGCGCCCACAAGCGCCGCGAACAAGAACCCCGGACGCACGGCGCGGCTGTCGCAGGTCAGGCCCGCGATGTCCAATTCACCGTCGATGACATCCATATCAAACAGGGGGTCGTCTCCTATCAACAGTTCAATAAGCCGCATGGTGCACGTTTCCATTCACCATCGCGGTGCGTTTCGGTCCCGTCGAAACGGGCACATGAAGGGGGTGGCCTGGAGCTTCCTCCGCTTCGTTTCCACGCCGGTCCGGCACAAACCCATAGAGCGGCCCCATGCGTTTGATCACATTTTTCACCGTCGGGGCGCTAACCCAGCCGCCGGTGGCGTAGCCATAGGTGGCCTTGATGCCCTTTGGCTCATCCACCACCACCAGCACCACGTAGCGTGGATTGGTCATGGGAAATGCACCGACAAACGATGAAATCAGCGCCTTCTTTTCATACTTGCCCGCCACCTGTTTTTCCGCCGTGCCGGTTTTTCCGCCCACCAGATAGCCCTTCACATTGGCGTTTTTGCCGGTGCCGTCACGCACCACCAAACGCATCAAACTGCGCATGGCTACAGATGTTTTCGCCTCAAGCACCCTTTCGCCGCGCGGTGGCGTTGCGCCGGTGCGCTTCATCAAGGTCGGCGGCATCATCACGCCGCCGTTGATCAACGCGGACACCCCCGTCGCCACTTGCAAGGGCGAAACGGCGATGCCGTGACCGTAGGAAATGGTCATGGTGGAGATGTCGCTCCAACGCGCGGGGTAGAGAGGACTGCCGACCTCTGGCAATTCAACGTCGGACGCGCCGAGCAGGCCAAAGCGCGCAAGGTATTCCTTTTGCTTTTTCGCACCGACGTCAAGCGCCATCTTGGCGGCGCCGATGTTACTGGAATACACCAGAATTTCCGGCACGCTGAGCCAGCGTTTCTTGGCATGGAAGTCGTTGATGGTGAAACGCGCGATGCGAATCGGCTCGGATGCATCGTAGCCGTCGGTGAGCTTCACCGTGCCGGTGTCCAGCGCCATGGCGGTTGTGAACAACTTAAACGTCGAACCCATTTCGTAAACGCCCTTGGTCGCCCGGTTGAACCCACTTTCCCCCAACGCGCTTGCCGGCTTGTTGGGATCGAAATCGGGCAGAGAGACCATGGCGATGATTTCACCGCTGTTGACATCCATCACCACCCCCGCGGCGCCCAACGCATTGAAACGTTTTTGGGTTTTGACAAGTTCTTCATGCAGGATCGACTGCACGCGCATGTCGATGGACAGATCGATGTTTTCGCCCTGGTTGCCGAGACGCCCCTCGAAAGTGCGCTCGACACCGGAAATCCCACGCCCATCGACATCCGTATAACCGATAATATGGGCGAAAGTCGGGCCATAGGGATACACCCGGCGTTCCTCGCGGCGGAACCCAAAGCCTGGCAGGCCAAGGCTGTTCACCGCCCACACTTGATCCGGGGTCAGATTGCGCTCAATCCACACAAAACGACCGCCACCTTCAATTTTATCAATGATTTTCTTGCGCTCAAGGCCCGGCAGCACGCCGATCAGCTTGTCCGCCGCTTCCGCCGCGTCGCCGCCTTTCAGGGCTTCGCGGCTATCGACATACAAGGACTGGGTGGGCAGACTGGTGGCGAGAATGTGGCCATTGCGGTCGCGCACGTCGCCGCGCACAACCACCGGATTTTCTGCTTTCGACGTGGACATTGCCTGCCATTTCGGCGCACCGTCCTTGCCGTGGCGGGTGAGTTCCACAAGACGTCCGCCCAGCACCACGAACGCCAAAGCGAACATCACGCCGGTGACCAACAGGCGCGTGCGCCCCTGGTCGAGCGCCTGTTTGCGCGCGCTTTCCATGCGGATGCGTTCCGGGTCCAGGGCCTCGAACGGGATTTCGGTTTGCAGGGGGGAGTTGCGCTTCATTGCACGGCCTCCCCGCTCGGCTTGGTGTCGTCGAAGACGATTTCGCGCAGCGGAATATCCAGCACCGCATCCGGCCCGACGACCTGGCGCGGCGCAATGGGACCCATGTCCAAATACTGACTTGCCAGTTCTTCAAGGCGCTTGGGATCGTTCAAGGTCGCCCACTCCGCGCGCAACACATGCAGCGCGCGGCGCTCATCTTCCAATTCGCCGGAGAGACGGGTGTATTTTGCTTCGAGGTCGTGGACCTGATACTTGACCGAGAACAGCACCATCGAAATGCCCCCCGCCAACAGCAAGAACAACACGGTGGTGTGGCGCAGCAGTGCGGAGCGCATGCTCATGACGCCCCCCCTTCAACGCCCCAAGCGGGCGCATCCGTGCGCGCGGCCATCCGCAGCCGCGAAGAGCGCGAGCGCGGATTGATTTTGCATTCGGCGGCGCTCGGCTTGACCGTGCCTTTCTTGAGCAGCTTGAACGTCGGCGCGGGACCTTTCTCGCCGGTATCAGGCACGTAGCGCGACGGATTGGGCAGATTGCCCGAGCGCGCGTTGAGGAACGCTTTCACCCGCTTGTCTTCCAAGGAATGAAACGCCACCACCGCCAAGCGTCCGCCGGGCGCGAGCAACCGTTCCGCCCCCTCAAGGCCGCGATCGACTTCGCCCAGCTCATCGTTGACGTAAATGCGCAAGCCTTGGAAGGTGCGCGTCGCGGGGTGAATGCCGTCCTTGGATTTTTTCACCACCCGGCAAACGATGTCCGACAATTGGCCGGTGCGGGTGATTTTGCCCTCGGCGCGCGCTTCGACAATAGCGTGCGCGACCCACCGCGAACGGCGCTCTTCGCCGTACTCGTAAATGATATTGGCAAGCTCTTCTTCGCCCAAATCGTTGACGGCGTCGGCGGCGCTTGGGCCCTTTTGTTCCATGCGCATGTCGAGCGGCCCGTCGGACATAAACGAAAACCCGCGCTCCGCCTGATCGAGCTGCATGCTGGAAACGCCCAAATCCAGCGCCACGCCATCGACGCCCGCCACGCCCTGAGCGCTCAACAGGTCGAACATGTCGCCGAAGCGCCCTTCGACCACGCGCAAGCGACCGCCAAATTCGGCTTCCATGTCGTGGGCCTTGGCGATGACACCCGGATCGCGATCGATCCCCCAAACGACGCAGTCGGCCGCTTCGAGCAGACCGCGGGAATACCCGCCGTTGCCAAAAGTGCCGTCTACATAGACGCCGCCGTCGCGGGGGTTTAGGGCTGCCAAAACCTCCTTAAGGAGAACGGGGATATGAGGCTGGGGCATCGGCTCAGCCCCCCCCGGTAAGATTTGGATCTTGGCTTGTATCTTTCCTGGGCGACAGTTGCAGCGTCGCCCCGGCGGCTTTGGCTTTTTCCAATGCGCCGCCGCGGTGTTCTTGATACGCATCCGGCGACCAGATCTGGAACCGTGAACCGCGTCCGACGAACAACGCTTGCCCATCAAGCCCGGCATGCCGACAAAGTTCCGTCGGCAAGCTGATTCGACCTTCGGGATCGAAGCTCAGTTGGAAGGTATTTTCCAACGTGATTGCGGCCAAGTCCTCTTGAGCTTCGGAGAAAAGCTCAAGATTGTCGTCAAGGCTGGCGGACAAGCGTTGCATGAACGCCTCGCCCGCGCCTTCCAATGCCGGATATTTGAAATAGGGGTAGATGTAAACGCCCGCGAAGCCCTCGGCAATGACGGCTTCTCGGTAAGGCTTCGGGACGGAGACCCGGCCTTTTTTGTCGATTTTGTTGAGATGACGACCGACGAGCAGCGCCATAACTCCCCCTAACTGATGCATCAAACAAAGACCCTTTGCGGGCCTTTGGCATTTGCCCCCTCACTTTCAGAACCGGCCCCATCCCCTTGACGGAACTCAATCTTGAAACCTTGAAGGCGCACCCGCGCAGCACGTCGAACGTGCTCACGGGCCCCATTGGTAATTTATGGGATATCATGGGTAATAATGGGCGTCAATGGGAATGCTTGGCATTTCTTGGGTTTTACTGGGGATAACTGAGGCTTTGCTTGGGGCGTTTGCACACAAAAAATGCCGCCAAGGCGGCGGCATGGTGTTGAAAAACATGGTGCTTTGGCAACAAGACATGAGCCGCCTGCATCTGTGTTCTGTTTTTGTTCTTTATTTGAGCGAAATGACTTGTGCCCGGTCTCTTTTTTGCCCCTTCCGTTTCGCCTCGTCACGCTGTCGTTCGGCGAGACTGTCGCTGCTGAGGGCTCTCAAAAACGAAACGATGTCGGCGACATCCCTTTCCGTAACCTGCTTTTGCTTGTAAGCCGACAAAGACTTGGTTTCCGGAGACCACCAGACTTGCAACAGTGCAGCGTCTTTCTTGTCGCCGACAACCGCCGACAACTGGGCGGACGCCATGATCCGTACCGCCTCGGCCAAGTCCGTCACCGAGCCATTATGAAAATAAGGTGCCGTCAGGGCCACGTTTCTCAGCGACGGCACGCGCCAAATGCCGTTTTTCGCCTGCTGCTTGGCGCGCCCCTTATCCTGATCCAGGCCATACCGCAGGGCAAGGGGCGAGCGGCGCGCGAACAATTTCTGAAAGGGTGAGCGAGGACCCACCAGACTGGCCCCACTGAAATTGGGTCCCGAATGACAGTTTTTGCATCCCAGGGATCGAAAGAGATACATGCCCCGTTTCTGGCTTTGCGAGAGCGCCGCGTCATCGCCGCGAACGAAGCGGTCATACGGTGTGTCCGACGTGATAAGCGTGCGTTCATAAGCTGCGATGGCCTTGGTGATCCGCTCTATCGTGATCGGCGCTCCTTCGCCAAAGGCTTGGCCGAAGGATTTTTGGTACGATGCATTTTCCTTGACGCGCTCGACCACCGCCGCAAGTGAAGCCATCCCCATTTCATCCGGATTGACAAGCGGCCCTTTCGCCTGGGTCTCCAATGACGTCGCGCGCCCATCCCAAAACAGCCGTGCCTGAAACGCGGCGTTGAAGACCGTCGGTGAGTTGCGTCGGCCGGGAACGTCCGTGATGCCGATGGCCCTCGCCTTACCATCCGCACCTGACCCACGCCTGACGTCGTGGCAGGACGCACACGAAACGCTCTGGTCGGCCGATAGCGCCGGGTCATGAAACAGGCGTTCGCCAAGTACGATTTTTTCCGGAGTGGTCGGATTGTTTGCAGGGGCGGGAGCCGCGGCGGGTAGAGCCCGCCACGTCCAACCACGGGGAATGGGCGTTGAAGAGGAGGATAAATTCTCAGCCATCTCAGTTCGGGTGCGCACAAATTTCGCTTGCCGCTCGGCCAAATCGGGGAGTTGAGCATCGATGGTCTGGGCCGGGAACAACCCGAAAGCCGCGATCACTCCCAACTTTATGGCGAACGCAATGATGCCAAACCCCAGCACACCGCCAACGATGAAACGTCCTTCGTCCCCCAACACCGATTTAGGCACAAGGTCTCTGCGCACGATCAGCGCGAGGGCGAGGACACCGCCAAAGAGCATCAGTGAGCCGTATGTTAAAATAGGTAATACGTCGGCGTTCATAGCCTTCCCCCCCTCCTCCTTCTCGCCACCTCCGGCGCAGGCCCCTTTTGCGGGATGGCCGTGCGCCGGAGGTTGCGCTTCAGGCCGCTTGCGGTTTGAAGAAAACGGCCCCAGGGCTGGCGGTCTTCACTTCGGTGATGGAACCGTACGCCAGACCGACGCGTTCATGGGCTCTGCGCACGCTGTCGGCATCGGGGGCCATGGTCATACAGAACGCGCGCCCGTCTTCCAGGCCGACTTTGACCTGGAGGAGAACCACGCCTTCCTCCTGGCAAACATCTTGATATTGGTTGAAAAATTCGCCGAACTGTTCTTCGTTCAGGCCCTCGGGAAAGGTCCCGTTTTGTGTGTCGTGGGTATCCACGAAAAAGCGCATTTTTTCCATTTTACGATCTTCTCTATACAGTTAAAGGAGATCTCAAATGTAGCGACCCGGCCCCACCGGCTCTGTATCTTTGGATACACTCGCGTTTGTTTTTTTCGTTGAGGAATCCTGCCCGCGCAGTTGCTGGCTACGGATCGACAGAACGCGTTTGCGAGCGCACAACCTTACCCTTTATCTTGGTCTTTTGTCCGGCCCTGAGCATATTGCGACAACTTCGGGTCGTGGGCGATCCAGCTTGGGCTGCTTTCGGTCCAGATTTCAAAGGTAGGCGGGAACGCGTTCGGCTCATCGAACAACGCCGTGGCGATGTCGATGTCGTCGGATCCCTTGAAGCGAAACGTCACCGCGCTACCGCACTTTGGACAATGGCCGCGTTCACCATGCGGGCTGGAGTCCCGCAACGTCGGTTCCGCACCCAACCACTTGAGCGCCGAGCGGGGAAATTCGCTCCACGTCACGAACGGCGCACCGGCGGCTTTTTGACACAAGCGGCAGTGGCAGTTGGCTGTGTTGTTGGCGGCCCCCGTGACGCGAAACCGCACATGGCCGCACAGGCAGCCACCTTCGTGAACGCAAGCACGGTCATTTTCACTCTGATTGAGTTTTGCTGACATGTGCAAGCGCCCTAAACCGTTTCCACTTCGGACACATGGTATATCTTAATCGAGGCTTCCCCCTCTATCATGTCGGGAAAACGCGCGGCGAAATCGTTGAAGTATGACGTTTCGAAATGCTGGGCGATGTCTTCTCGGCTTTTCCACTCTTCGAAAAACAAGAACTGCCCAGGGTTGGTTTTGTCTTCGTAAAAGCCGTATGAGATGCAGCCAACCTCTTCAAGCGACGGCGCGATCAACGCATTCGACATGGCGATGAGTTCGTCCTTGAATTCAGGTTTGACCTTAAACTTTCCGCCGATCACAACCATTCCAGCCTCCCCATTGTTGCGCGTTAACAGAGACTTCCGGTTTAAAGCCCCGACGCATTCTTGTCTACAGGACAATCGCCATGTGCAGATACCTTAGCGCTCCGATTGTTGATGCCCCAAATGCAAAACCGGCATCAGATCGAAATACGGGCGAATGATCGGCGAGGTCGAGGCCGCAACATTCCCTTGATCTATGGTCCAAAACAAACCCTACTTTCATGGCGCATCGCGGGGTGCCGCACAAGCTGTATCTCAGGCGTAACCTGACGCAATCAGCCCTTACCACCCCCCAGAAGACCGCACGCAGGCATCCTTTTTCTTGCGAAACGGCGGGTTGCATTCCCAATCGTTTCCCGAATAATCGAGGTGAGCGTTCGCAGGCAGTTTCACCGCAAGACAGGCTTTGCCGTCCATCTGAAAGCCGCGTTCGCACTTCCACGCCAAGTTCGATGCTGAACCGACGAAATACCCATTGGCTGGAACCGCAACGGCGACGCAAGCGTCGCCGACGGCATGATAACCGCGCTCGCATTCCCAACCTAGACCGTATGCACCGTCCACGAAGTAGCCGTTTTTCGGCACATTCACGGCCACGCAAGCCTCATCGCTGGCGCGAAAACCTCGGTTGCAGGCCCAACCGGTGCCATATGATGAGTTATCGAGATATCCGTTTGCAGGCACATTCACGGCCACGCAGGTGTCTTCAACCGTCAAATAACCTCGGTTGCATAACCAGCGATCACCCGAAGAATCCAAATAGGCATTTTTGGGTACAGAAATGGCCGCGCAAGAGTCGTCAACTTTTCGAAACCCACGCAAGCAGTCCCACCCTAGATCGTAGCTCTTTTCCGTTAGGTAGGCGTTGGCGGGAACGATCACGGCCACGCATAGGCCCTTCGCTTCACGATGATTCACATCGCACTCCCATCCACTGCCGTAGCTTTTTGCATGTGCGTTCGCGGGTATGGCGGAGGCGGTTTCCTGAGCCATGACCACGCCGGGCAGCAATGCCAAAAGCGTCGTGAACATCAAGGTGTGAAAAGCATGAACGAAAGGTCGGCAAACGCTGGGCATCAAATAATCCTATGGTTGGTTTTGAGCGTCAATTGATCGCTTGTGTTTTCAGGCGCACGGTGATGGCGCTGGCCGCTTCTTCACAATCGTCGAAATGAACGGATTCGCCATTGCTGATCTGCAGGGTTTCATGGCCTTTACCGGCCAAAATCACGACATCGTTTTTCTTGGCTTTGTTGATGGCGTAGGCGATTGCGGCGCGCCGTTCTTTAATCAAGACACATGCGCGTTCGCTGGAGGCAACGCCGCTATGGACTTCATCCATGATCGTCTGACTGTCTTCATCGCGGGGGTTGTCGTCCGTGATCACCGTCAGATCAGCAATGTCGCCGGCTATTTTGCCCATTTGCGCACGCTTGGTGCGGTCTCTGTCGCCGCCACAGCCAAACACGACAGAAAGCTTTCCACCACGCGCTTGGGCTATTTCTTTGGCGGTTCTCAGCACGTTTTCCAGTCCGTCCGGGGTATGAGCGTAATCGACCAAAACCATAAAAGACTGGCCTGCCTCGACACGTTCCATACGCCCCCTCGGCGCCACGCACGACGACAACGTTTCGCAGATGAACGATTCGTCTATGCCGATGTAACGCAAAGCGCTCACTGCGGCTTGAATGTTGAGATAATTAAAATCGCCCAGCAATTGGGGTTCGAAATCCAAGACCACATCGCGAAAGTCGTTGGGATAAATCTTGTGCGACAGGCCTTTGCGCATGAAACCCATCTTTGTTTTTTCGTAATGTGCGTACGTCTTGTGATAATCGAGATGATCTTGCGTGATATTGGTGAGAATTTTGACGTCGAAATCGATCCCGTGAATGCGATCTTGATCGATGCCTTCCGACGTCACTTCCATCACGAAGTGCGTTCCGCCTTGCTCTAGGTGGTCGCTCATAAAGCGGATGGTGTCGGGCTTTATAGGGGTGGACAGCTCTCTGTTGCCCGAATTGTAAGTCCCCAGCACAAACGGTTTATGACCGGCTGCTTTGAGAACTTCGCCAATCAGGTAGGAGACCGTCGTCTTGCCGTTCGTTCCAGTCACGCCAATGACATGAAGATCTTCCGACGGATGACCGTAATCAGGAGCTGCAAGCTCGGCCGACACCACGTCCGTCATCAACTCTTCGTTCACGAAGGAAACACCCATTGAATATCCTTTTATGTCAAAACCGTTGGCGGAGCGATGAAATCGTCGATCCGAAATAGACAGGAAAGGAGGCAAGCTCACGTCGCATGAACCACCACCTTCTGCCCTTCAAATTCTGTCGTGTCAGGGCCGTGGCCTTTGACGCAACACAAAATAAATTGCGCTATTGCGCTTTGTTCAATCGGTATTTGCGATCGTCGCGTATTGAACTTTTCAATTGTTCCGCCATGCCAAATATACTTTGGTCTCGGTCCAAATCCTGGCCCAAATCCGGGGCGACCTTTATCGTGCTCTTTACCTTCGTCGGACCTATTGGCCCAGCCAAAAACGGCTCGTCATCCCGCCAAGGATGGCCGAGTGACAGAGGTGCTTGCTTGTCCATCACAAGAATTCCTTTCCTTGATCATTGCGCAAAACATCACGGTCCATCCCGGTTGGTAACTTCACCAACAGGATCGACGGTGACAACGCAGAAATCAGGACTTGGAAGGGGGCGCGCTTTCGTCCGTCGCCTTATCGGATTTTACGCTCGGCTGATCGTTGGCCGGGGTATCCTTGGGCATATCGATGGACTTGTCTTTAGCGGGCGCGGCTTGGGTGGTGGAGAATGACTTGAATGACATTTTGCATGCCTTTCGGTGATGCCAGCAATGATTTGCCGACGCCCCGAATATAGTAACAATTTAAATATTTTTCAAGGTTTATTAATTTTATATTTTTAAAAATGATATGAAATAATACGCTACAAAAAATATATGCAAACAAAATAAATAGTTAAAATATTTTTTTGTTTTATGAATATTATTATTATTTACACAAGAGGTCACCGCCATAAAGTATAGTTAGTGCACATGTCTGTGCCGACCTTGATGCAAAACCGGCATCAGATCGAAATACGGACGGATAATCGGCGAGGACGAGGCCGCGAAATCGCAAAATGGGCCGTCGAAGAACACCCGGCCTTCGTAGAGCATCACGGTGCGCGGTTCCAACCTGTTCAACAGGTCCTTGTCGTGGGTGATGATGATGGTGGTGCGCCCCCCGCTTGCGGAATTGTCATCACGATCCGCATCGCGTTCATGGGTTTCGAGGATTAAGTCTTGAATTTGCGCCGCGCTGGTGGGATCCAGGCCGGTGGTCGGTTCATCATAAAAGATTGCATCGGGGGTCATGGACAAAGCGCGCGCCACCGCCAGGCGTTTGGCCATGCCGCCGGACAGGCTGTTCACGTCGGTGTCCAAGAAATCATCGCTGTCGTCCAGGGCCACCGCTTTCAGCACCCGTTTGGCGATGGGCACGATCTCTTCGTCTTCCAAATGGCGAATTTCATGCAGCCACAATTGAATGTTGTCGAACACGCTGCCGGAAAACAGCGCGTTCATTTGAAACACCACTCCCCAATGGGTGTGCAGCACATCCAACTGGGCGGGGGTTAAGCGCGATACATCGACCAAAGGTGCGCCGTCTTGTTCGTGATCGGCAACCCGCACAATGCCTTGATCCGGTTCCAACTGGCCCAAAATGTGGTTGAGCAACACCGTTTTGCCGCAGCCCGAACCGCCGACGAACGCCACCATCTCGCCGCACTTGATCTCAATATCCACGCCGCACAGCACGCGGTGATCGCCGAACGCTTTGGCCAAGCCCTCGATTTGGATTTCCGTGCCAATTTCTATGCCCGTTTCCATACCGTTAGCGTACACGGTGACGAAACGAATGTGTGCATAAAATGGACCAGATGACCTATAAGCCGGGTTCTGTCCCCCCTCAAACAAATGAGGAATGGATGGCCATTCATCTGGGACGCCTGTCGCCAGACGCCTCACGCGATACACCCGAACGACGGCGCACAAGCCCGCTTGAGGCCCGAAGCCCCCGGTCGTCCTTCTCGATCTTGCACCCGGTGGGGTTTACCGTGCCGTCCCTGTCGCCAGGGACGCGGTGCGCTCTTACCGCACCCTTTCACCCTTACCTGAGCGAACTCAGGCGGTTTGCTTTCTGTGGCACTTTCCCTAGGGTCGCCCCCGCCGGCCGTTAACCGGCACCGCGCTTGTGTGGAGCCCGGACTTTCCTCCCCCAGCCAAAGCCGGGGACGGCCATCCAGTCATCTGGTCCGCGTGGAAAATAGGCGCTTACGCCGCGCCAAGCAAGGCCTTGAGAAGGCCCGCCGTTTCCGCGTCGGCCTCGCCATTGACGAGGCTGGGGCGGAAATGGCGCTGAAATGCTGTTATGGCGGCTGTGAGGTCGGTGATTTCGTAGCCGAATGCGCTCAATAAAATGGCGACGTCTTCCGCCGTCGCACGGATGGGCTTCGCCGCGTCGAGCCAAAGTCCGATCCCGGCCCCGGCCAGACGTTTCCAATCGAACAACGCGCCGGGATCTTGCTTGCGGCTTGGCGCGACGTCGGAATGCCCCACCACATTGCGCGCGGGAATGGGGTGACGTTTGAGGATCGCACCGGCGAGGGCTTCCAGCGCCGTCATCTGGGCATCGGGAAATGCGCGATAGCCGAATTCATGACCGGGATTGACCAGTTCGATGCCGATGGAGCGTGCGTTCACGTCCATCGCGCCCCGCCACCACGCGACGCCTGCATGCCATGCGCGTTTGTCCTCGTCCACCAAGCGATGAACCGTGCCGTCTTCGTCGATCAGGTAGTGAGCGCTGACCCCGGCCTCTTGATCGCACAACCGTTGCAACGCCGCCTCACAGGTTTGCATGCCGGTGTAATGCACCACCAGCATGTCGATCGGTATGGCGGGCGGACGATCGTTGAAATTGGGCGATACCGTGAGCGAGCTCATGTGATCACCTTACTTGAAGCCGCGGCTCTTTTTAACCTTGTCATAGGCGGCGTTGATGCACGCCATTTTCTCGTTCGCCAGATCGATAAACTCCTGAGGCAAACCCTGGGCCATCAGCTTATCGGGATGATTTTCATGAATGAGGGTGCGATAGGCGGACTTGATCTCTTGATCCGTGGCGTTGGCGTCGACCCCCAAAACCCCATAGGGGTCGGCTTGTCCGGGCGCTGAGTGCGTCGCGGTGATGCGCTCAAAAGTGTGCCGGTCGAAACCGAAGATATCGGAAACGCGTTTGAGGTATTCCAACTCCGCCGGATGAAGCACGCCATCGGCCTTGGCGATGTGAAACAGTCCGCCCAACAGCTCTTCTAGAACCGCGGGTTCGTGGGGGAACAGCTTGGCGACCTGCTGAGCGTACATTTCGAACCCGGCGGTGGAGGCCTTGGCGCGGTCGAAAATCTTGGCGACGTTGTTCATTTCCGCAGGCGGAATGTGGAACAGTTGTTTGAACGCCTCGACCTCATCGCGGGTCACCTGACCGTCGGCCTTGGCCATCTTTGCGCCCAGTGCGATCACCGCCAGGGTGAAGGCGACCTGGCGCTGTTCTTCGCGCGACACCCGCCCCAGCGCCGGGCCGCCGCCGCCCATGCCGCCGCCATGAGCCTTATCAAGGGCGTGTCCCGCCACCGCGCCCAACAACGCCCCCAGCGGACCGCCGACGGCAAAACCGGCGACGCCGCCGATCACTTTTCCCCAAATGCTCATAAAACCTATCCATCCCTGAATTCATCGTCTGGGACCAAACTAACTCAGTCCAGCCTAGCCGCAAGCCCTCAAGTGCACGCGGCGTGCATTTCCACCAAAATTAGGGGTGTGACGTGCGTCATAGCAACCTCTACAACCAAAGCATACATTCACGTTAACACTATACGTTCTTGTGTATGTATTTTGGAAAATGGCGTTGGACACTGGATAGGGAGCCTCTCGATGAGTGCTTTTGACATTCCGAAAAACTTGGTGGCCCTTTTGGGCGCGTTGGCGCTGACCGTTATGCTCGCCATGTCGCACCCCGCATATGCCGATGAGGACGGTGAACTGAGCACGCTCAGGAAACTTCTGAGCGCTCCAGAGCTAAGTCTGCAAGAACGCCGGGAATTGCTCCGCGCGCTCGACGCCATAGGCGAAGAAGTCGCCGACACATCACCTCCAACGCCTTGGAATGACAACCTCTAGGCACGAACTCAAGACACCGGGACGAGACCGATGATCAACAAACTCATCAAACGATTGCGGACTTTTCAGGGCAACGAAGATGGCGTCACGGCCATCGAATACAGCGTGCTGATCGCCATGATTTCGGGCTCGTTGTTTGTCGCCCTCCCTCTCGTCGGATCAGGCCTCTCCAACCCCATGGGCGAATTGGCCTACGCCATCGATAACGGCGGTGCCAGCAGTGCCGACGATGGCGAGGGCGAAAGCGATTCCGACGACGTCGCCGGTGACGATGGTGGCGATGGTGGCGGCGACGGTGGCGATGATGGCGGCGACGATGGCGGCGATGGTGGCGATGAGAGTGGCGATGATGGCGGCAGTGACGATGGTGGTGATCATGATGGTGGCGACCATGATGGTGGCGACCATGATGGTGGTGACCATGGCGACAGTGAATACAGTTAGGCTCTAAACACCGCCTGCATCCCGATATCGCCGGATTCGGCCCAAGCCTTCAACATGTTCACGGATGTTGGTGGCGACGCTTATACTGGTTCTGCTTGCTGCTCAGAGGCCTGCATTTGCTGGGTCTGCGGGGTTTGATGAGCGTGTTGAGAAACCCCACAGCCGCCGAGCATCCCAACAAGCCCCGCCGTCACACTCGCCACCAAACATACGGACCGGCCAGTTCATTTCCGTGCTCACCATCATTTTCTTGATCTCAAACCCATCACTTGGATCGTATTTTTATCCATTTATTATATAAACTTAAGCAGATTCATCCTGAACGTGCACGGACCTCTTGCGAAAGCCGCGAATTGTCGCCCACTCGTAAGTGTGATAGATACTTATCGCAATGGGTTGAAGTACATAGGCACAACCGCAATATTAGAGAGTGCACCCGTGAGGCTAGCAGAGACCAGCATGCAGCGCCTGTTTTCCATTTCGATGTTTCCCATCGTGGCGAAGTACGCCCGTATTGGGACCCGTATCGGCGTCTACGTTGGGGCTTGTGTCGGCATAAGCATGCTCAGCACGGGGCCGGTCCAAGCACAGCCGATTGAACGCGAACTGAAATTCCTGATCGAGGATCATCCAAAAATCCGCGAATCCGAGCGGACGCTGGAATCCCGGCGCGCCTCCATCGCGGAAGCCAAGGCGGCCTATTACCCGACCGTCACGCTCACCGGCGAAATCGGTCCGGAAGTGGTCAACTCCCCCTCCACCCGCGCCACCGGGGACGGCGAACCCTCGCGTGCGGTGAAAAACACCGTTGGCTTGACGGTTGTGCAAAACCTCTACGATGGCGAAAACACGGCGTCTCAGGTGCGCACGGCGCAGTTAAATCGCGAAGTTGCGGCGCTATCTCTTGAAGGCACCCGGCAAAACATCCTGTTCGAAGGGGTTCGGGCCTATATCGACGTTTTACGTCAACGCCGCCTGGTGGAAATTGCGCGCGAAAATGAACGCACGATTTTGCGCCAACTGAACTTGGAAGACGAGCGCGTGCGTCGCGGCTCCGGCGTCACCCAGGATGTTTTACAGGCAAAATCGCGTTTGCAAATCGCCAAGGAACGCCGGGTGGGCTACGAAGGCGCGTTGGCCAACGCCATCAGCACCTATGAACAGGTGTTCGGACATGCCCCCCAACTGGCCTCCATGATCGATCCGTCTCCGCCTGCGGAAGTCATTCCCAGCACGCAAGAACGGGTCACGGAAATCGCCTTGATGGAAAACCCCGCCTTGGTCGGCGGTGCAGCGTCCGTCGAATTGGCCCGTGAGCAACGCAGAGGCGCGGCCAGCGGCTTGTATCCGACACTCGACGTCGTCGGGTCCGCCAATTACGAAAAGAAAAACAATACGATCGCCGGCATTCGCCGCGACTATTCGGTGGTGCTGTCGGCAAGTTGGGACTTGTTCAATGGCGGCTCCACCTTGGCGCGCCAGGAAATCAGCAACTTCGATTACCATGCATCGATGGACAACTTCGACTACACCTCGTCCAAGGTCATCGAGCAAACGCGCCTGTCGTGGCAATCCCTGGTCACCTCGCGCAAACGCAAGGATTTGCTCGGCAATGCCGTGAACATCGCGGCCGAGGTGTTCGAGGGGCGCAGGAAGCTACGTGACGCCGGTAAAGAAACGGTGATCAACGTCTTGGATGCGGAAAATGAGTTGAACAACACGCAGATCAACTACACCACCTCCACCTACGATGAACGCGTCGCGATTTATCAGTTGCTGTTGTCCATGGGCCGGTTGAAGCCCGATTATATGGTTTCCCAGCGCTGATCATTTTGACGTTTGTCACTTTTCCCGGCGCACCAGCGATACGCCGTTCGCGATCCGGTCAGAGGGGTGCAGCACCACTTCATCGCCCACACTCAGACCGCTCAATATCTCCGCTTCGCGACCGTTCATGTGGCCGACCTTAAGGTGCGCCAGACGGGCTTTACCCTCCTCCATCACGAACACGCCCCAACCGCCCTCGACCCGAAATAGCGCCGACATCGGCGCCTTTAAAACACTGTCGCTGCGCCAAGCCTCAATGCCGACCTCGACGCGAAAGCCGTGGCCCAGCGCGGACGGTAAGGCTTCAGGGTTCGAAAAATCGATGATTACATCGATCCGCTGTTCTTCGATGCCAAGCACCGAGACCTTGGTGTAACCAAACGGTTCGATGCGTCGCACGATGCCGCTCAACGCCTGCCCCCCCCAATTTTCAATCACCACCTCCGCCCCCTGGCGGATGCGCGCAGCGTCGCTGGTCAGCACGTCCACCACCACTTCAAGGTGGCGCGGGTCACCGATCTCCATCAAGGGTGTGCCCGCCGACACCACGCCTTCGCTTTCATGCAAAACGCGCAGCACCCGCCCATCGACGGGGGCGGTAATGGCGACACAGCATTCTCCATCCGCACCGCTTCCCATGGGCGTCAGCAACCGCGCGCGCGCGGTCTCCAATTCATGTTCGCGAACCTTTTGCGTCGCTTCTGCGCTTTTCACTTCGGCCGCGCGGGTGGCGACCTCCAGTTCAGCCACGTCCAAGGCACGTTGCGAAATGGTGCCGTTCTGGCTGAGCTTACGGGCACGATACAATTCTGCACGGGCGAAGCCCAGTTCCGCCCTGGCGCGCTCGACATCGGCCGACGCCAGGGCCAAGGCGTCTTCGGCGGCCTGCGCAGTGGCTTCCGCCTCGGCGCGGGTGCGGCTGTCGAGGATGGTGGGATCCGCGGGCTCGATCACCGCCAAGCGGGTTTTCGTCGCGACAACCCGGTCGCCGGCCTCGGCCTCGATGCGCATCAGGCGACCCGCAACGGGGGCGGAGATGGCGTAGATGTCCTTGACCCGCGTCTGTCCTTCGCCTTCGACACGCACGATCATGGGACCGCTTTCAACACGTGAGACGTCCACGGGCACGGCGCTGGGCACGAAGGCCCAGGCCAAAAACGCCGCCACCAATGCGGAAATCACGCCCCAGAAAATATAGCGTCCAAAGCTTACGGGTCTGCCATGTGCCATGTGTGCGAAATCCTTATCACTTACTCGCGCGTTTTCAGCGCCTCAACCATATCCAGATTGCCGATCTGACGAAATGTCGCAAAGCCGGACGCCAGCGCCGCCAACACCACCACCAGGGCGGCGAAACCGTAGGTCTGCTTGCTGACTTCCAGCGGAATGCGGTAAAGGTCGGTGTCCAGCGTCAACGTCCACAACCACGCCAAGCCGTAGCCGAACCCGCACCCCAGCGGCAGCGCAACCACGGTGAGGATCGCCAACTCGCCCAGCAAAATGAACGACACTTCACCCAATGTGAAACCGAGCACGCGCAAGCTGGCCAGCTCACGCGCCCGTTCCGACAACGATATTCGTGCGGAATTGTAGACCACGCCGACGGCGATCACGCCTGCGAACATGATATTGAAAAATGTCATCAGCAAAATATTTTCCGCCATGGTATCGCGAAAACTTTGCAGCGTGGCACTCTTGATCGCTATGCCCGCAATGGCGGGGGTGTCCTTAACGGCGCGATAGAACGCCTTGTCGCGGTTTTCGTCCAATTTGATATAGGCGCCGTTGAGCAATCCCTCTTCACGCATCACCTTGCCGAGATATCTGAAATCCATAAAGGCCGGACTGGCCAGCATGGTTTGGGAAACCTGCACAACGGGCAATTCCAAGATTGGCCGACGGCCTTCGGTCACTTGGGCGATGATCACGTCGCCAATCCCCGCGCCCAGCATTTCGGAAAGTTTTTTCGACAGGACCAATCCGCTTTCTGGTATCGCCACCGGCTTATAACTTTGGTCGAGAATGCGGCTCAACCGTGCATTCTGGATTAATCCGGTAAGACTTTCGCGGCGTTCCGTCCCTTGGAAATAGAGTTTAGCCGAAACGGCGCGAAACGGTTCAGCCCCCAATACGCCCGGCATGGCTTTAATGTTCTCCAGCGCGCGGGGGGCCTGGGCGTCTTGGAAGCTTACGGTCACGTCTTGGCGTTCCGCTCGTTCAAAATTGATCTCGATTAACTTTTCTATGGCATCCATAAAAAACATCGAACCGATCAAGACGGCCACCGCCGCCGCATTGCCCACGATGGTCAGAGCGGTGCGCCCCGGCCAACGCACCAGATGGCGCACGATCATGCGCGATGGCTGGCTCAAATGCATCAGCCAGATTTCAAATCGCGATCGGTGATACGTGGTCGGCGGTGGCGGCACCATGGCTTCGGCGGGGGGCAACAATGCAGCACGGCGCACCGCGCTCCAGGTGCCGATCAAGGCCGCCACCAAGCTTACCCCCCCTGCAATGGCGAACACAGATGCGGCAAAATGGAAATGCAAAAACGGAAAATGAAAGAAGTCCTGATACATCTCCGCAAGGCCGCGCCCCAACCATACACCACCCATGAACCCCAGCACGATGCCCACCGCGGTAATCGCCATCACCAACTTGAGATAATGCACCGCCACCGCGCGGGTCGAATAGCCGAACGCCTTTAGCAGGCCGATTTCTTCACGTTCCATCTCGATCCAACGGGAGATAACGACGTTGAGCAGAAACACCGCGATGACCAGAAAAATCGGCGGCGCGATCTCAGCGGTGTTGCGCAACTGGTTCAGTTCGCCCTCTACGAACCAGTCGGACAACTGACGCGAACGACCGTACGCCCCCACGCCGCCGTAAGGTTCCAGCACTTGATCGACCCCCGATTTGACGCCATCCAATTGCGCGCCGGGATCCAGGGATACAATCACGTCATTGAACGCGCCCTTCATGTCGAAGGCCGCCTCCAATGCCGGGCGGGACATCCAAAAAATACCGAAGCGTTTGCTATCAGGCACCATCGCGCCGGGCTGAAGGGCGTAAATGTATTCCGCCGACAGCACACCCCCGACAATGCTGAGGTCCCGCTTGCGGCCGTTGATAATGGCCGTCACCGTCTTTCCAGGGGCAAGGCCATGGGCGTCGATAAAGGTTTGGCTGACCAACACCTCATCCGACTTGCCCGGCGCCAGCCAACGCCCGGATGATAAATGCAGCCGGTTGAGACGCGGCGCATCGCCCACGGGGTACGACAGAATCTCTCCTTGCGCCGGCTCATCCAAGTCCTCCATGTCCAAGGTCACCCGTTCCTTGATGCGGGTTTCGACGAAGCGCACACCAGGCACGTGCTCCAACCGTGTGGACAAGGCATTGGGCGCGCGTTTCAACGATGCAAACACATCGGCGAAGCCGTAGCGTTCATAATAAGTCGCGCGGGTTTCGGACAAGGATTTGAGCATGCCCTCACTCATCACGAACATCGCCACACCCGCACCGATGACCAAGGCGATGGCCAAAGCCTGCGCCCACATGGAACCCAGATCGCGAACGACTTTTTTATCGAGCGAAGACAGCGCCATCACCATGAGAGCTCTCCCGCTTGCTTCTTCGTCGCGTTTTCGCGAATTTCCTGCACGCTGCCGTCGCCGATCACGATCACCCGGTCCGCCATGTCGGCGATCACCGCGTTGTGCGTGATCACGGCGGTTGTGGTGCCCAACTCACGGTTGGTCTGGGCGATAGCTTCCAAAACCAAAATGCCGGTTTTGGAATCCAGCGCGCCGGTCGGCTCGTCGCACATCAAAATGCCGGGGCGCTTGGCGATGGCGCGCGCAATGGCGACACGCTGCTGCTCCCCGCCAGAAAGCTCGGACGGGAAATGGTCCATGCGCTGACCCAATCCCACCAAGCTCAGGGCTTCATCGGCGGTCATGGGATTGGGCGCGATTTCGGTCACCAGCTCGACGTTTTCACGTGCGGTCAAGCTTGCGACCAGATTGTAGAACTGGAATACGAAGCCGACATGATCGCGCCGGTACAGGGTCAAGTCTGCGTCGCTCAGGTTCGTGAGTTCTTGTTCGCCGAAATGCACCGAGCCCGTCGTCGGACGGTCGAGCCCGCCGAGAATGTTCAACAACGTCGATTTGCCGCTGCCGCTGGGCCCCAGCAACACCACCAGTTCGCCCTCATAAAGATCGAAGTCCACACGGCGCAACGCAGGGACTTCCAGTTCCCCGGTTCGATAGATTTTGGAAAGCCCTCTCGCTTGCAGGGCGGACTTTCGCCGTGGTGCAGGATCGTTTGACATTCGCCCCCAACACGCAACGATAAGTTACATACTTACAATAGCATATATCAGGCGATTGCAGGAACTAAAGACAGCAACAGGAGGCCCGCCATGAACCAATTGAAGGCCTTCAGTCGGCGCGGCGTTTGGAGATAACGCCCGATCACGGTGCCGAAATATGTCCATGTCCCTGCGCTGGGAAACGTCATCAGCAAAAAAATCAGCGACATCACCAACACCTCGGCCAGCAAGTCGCCGCCCACCGTGGTGAACGTCGCCACCGCGCCGACGGCGATGGCCCAGGCCTTGGGATTGACCCACTGAAAAGCGGCGGCCTGTAAAAAGGTGAAGGGTTTGGAGCGCGTCTTGGCCCCCTCCGCCCGGCCGGAATTGGCGATTTTCCACGCCAAATAAACCAAGTAGGCGATGCTGACGTATTTCAAAACCAGATGAATTTGCGGATAGGTTTCAAACACCCGTCCGAGTCCCAGGCCGACGGCCAAATTCATCACCGCAAAACCGACGGCGATCCCCAGGATGTGCGGAATGGTGCGCCGGAACCCGAAGTTGACCCCGCTGGCGGTGATCATCACGTTGTTCGGACCGGGCGAAGAAACGGATACGGCGGCAAACACCGTGACAGGTACAACCAGATCAAGCAGCGCCATTTCAAAACATCCCTGTTACCGGCATCCATACGCGAATACGCCAATGGAAAAATAGCTATACGCTCTTGCGTCAGTTGCCAAAGGTAAACAAAAATTGTTTTTGTTTTCAAGCTGGTTTCGGAAAACGAGAAGGTAAAGCAGAATATTCCGTTCAGCTCATATTCAGATTCAGTTCAGTCATCGTTCAGTGTCGCCGTGCGAATATCGGTTCAACGAAATGAAACGGTCCGTTCCACAACACCCAAGCGGACCGCAAGACACTCAGCAGGAGACGAACCATGAAAATCCGCAGCCCCGAACAAATCGAAAAGAGGCGCACCGCCATCGGCTCCGCCACCATCGTTCTCGTCGTCGGTTTGGCGTCTGCAATCGTCACCGCACTGGGCTTGGCGCAAATGGCTTAAAACGAGTTCCCGAATTTACACAGTTTGCGCCCCGGACCGGAGCCATGGCTCCCCTTCCCCCTCCTCCAATGATTTCGGTCCGGCGGCGTCCCCTGAAGTCGAAGGTTTTCTCCCAAACCACCGGCGTCAGGAAACAATCTGAAAAAACATGTGAAGCACCACTCCCCCGGCCCAAGCGCCAGGGTTTTTCATGTAGAATGTTGAAGTACCCCGACTTAGATGTCCGCGATCACGTGCTGGCATTGCTCGCCCAAACCCTGTACGCCCAGGCGCATTTCATCACCGGGTTTGAGGAATTGCTGAGGGCTCATACCCATGCCGACACCCGGCGGGGTTCCGGTACAGATCACATCGCCGGGATGGAGCGTAAAGAAGGCGGACAGATAGCTGACGATGTGAGCCACGGAAAAGATCATCGTTCCGGTATTGCCGGATTGGTGCCGCTCACCATTGACGTCGAGCCACAAGTCCAATGCCTGCGGGTTCGCCACCTCGTCGCGCGTCACCAGCCACGGACCGATCGGGCCGAAGGTGTCGCAGGACTTGCCCTTGACCCATTGCCCGGTGCTTTCCAATTGATAGGCGCGTTCGGAAATATCGTTGACGACGCAATAGCCCGCAACGTGATCCAGGGCCTCGTCCGCGCCGACATACTTTGCACGCTTGCCGATGACGACGCCAAGCTCAACCTCCCAGTCGGTTTTGACGGAACCGCGCGGCAGCACCACATCGTCGTTGGGACCGTTGATGCAACTGGTGTGCTTGGTGAACAGCACCGGCTCGGCAGGTTCCGCCATGCCGGCTTCCTTGGCGTGATCGGAAAAGTTGAGCCCGATGGCCATGAATTTTCCGACCCCCGCCACACAGGGCCCCACACGTACGCCACCGTCCACCAAGGGTAAATTCTCAACGTTCAAAGCGGTCAGTTTAGCGAGCCCGGCGTCACACAGCGCGTCACCCGCAAAATCGTACACGTGGGCCGACAGATCGCGGATGTTGCCATCCTCGTCCAACACACCCGGCTTTTCCTGCCCGCGAGGGCCATATCGCAACAGTTTCATAAAACCTCAATGCCCGTGCGCGGCAGGCCTGTCAACACCGGGAGTTTTCAACACTTCACGAAAACGTGATGTCGCGGACGTCTGCTTTATGACCCATGCGTCAAAAACACCCCCCATATGTTACACTGTATGGGAGAACTCTTGCGAGGCGTATGATGACCAAAGCAGAGGAAACCGCCTTAAACATCAATGAGAGCACCTATCAATGGTGCGTGCGGTCGTTCCAGGCCATCCGCAAGCGGCTCGGCTTGAACGTCAAGGTGCACAACCCCGATGGCCTTTTGAAAAAGGGCCATATCTTCCTCTTCAATCATTTTGCTCGCTTTGAAACCATCATCCCGCCGTTCGTGATACATCGCGCCACAGGAGCGTATTGCCGTTCCGTCGCCGACCACACGCTGTTCGACGGCGGCGAAAACATCGCCGGGTTCCTGCGCGGCGTCGGCGCGGTGCCCAACAACCTTCCGGGGCTGCTGCCGTTTTTGGCGGCGGAAATTTTACGCGGACGCAAAGTGGTGATGTTCCCCGAAGGCGGCATGGTCAAGGATCGTCGCGTTCTAGACAGCAAAGGCGCCATGAGCATTTTTTCGCGCACCTCCGCAGAACGGCGCAAGCACCACCGCGGCGCGGCGGTTTTGGCGCTGACACTGGATATCTTCAAACGGCGCATTCTCGAACTGCACAGCCGCGGCGATCATGAACGGATCGAACGCTGGGTCAAAGCTCTGGACCTCAAGGATGCGGATGAGCTGCTGGCGAAAGCCATCGAACCGACCCTGATCGTACCCGCCACCATCACGTTCTATCCCATCCGCATTCAAGAAAATTTCATTTCCCGTGCCGCCGACCTGTTTATGCGCGGGCTGCCCCAACAGTTCGGCGAAGAAATGAAAATCGAAGGCAATCTTTTGCTGCGCGACACCGACATGGACATCCGCCTGGGCGCGCCGGTGCAGCCGCAAAAAAAATGGCGCTGGTGGGAGAAAATTTTGCTAAGCCGCTATTTCACCAACAACGTCTGGTCGCTGGGCGACCTGTTCGGCCTCAAGGATCAGGCCGAAAGCTTTACCGAAAAAATGCTGGCGCGCTGCATCTGCAATGAAACGCTGCGCATTCGCGACACTTACATGCACGCCATGTACGAAGGCATCACGGTCAACCTCAGCCACCTCGCCAGTCACCTGATCATCACCTTGATCCGCGAGGGAAAAATGGAGATCGGCAAAAGCCTGTTTCACAAGACGCTCTATCTGGCGCTGAAGAATCTGCAAGCCACACCCGGCGTGCATTTGCACAGAAGCCTGTTGTGGCCGGACCGCTACCGTCTGCTGCTGGAGGGCGTCAGCGTCGAGCTTGAACGTTTTCTCAAGACCTGCAAGGAAGCCGGTCTGGTGGGCCGCACGCCGAGCGCCTACCATTTTCTTGATACGCTATGCGAAGAGTATGACTTCGACGAGGTGCGCCTCGAAAATCCGGTTCTGGTCTACGCCAACGAAGTCGAGCCTCTTGCCCAGGTTCACGCAACCATGGCGGCGGCCATGGCGCACGCCGAAACGGTCAGCGAGCCCGAAACCGGATCGTTGCTGTTCGACGACGAACTGCGCGCCCACCAATGGAACCGCCGCCACTACACCCAAGTCCGGTTCCACGAAATCAACGACAAGGAAACCGCGAGCCGGAGCGGCGAACCTTATCTGCTTTTGCCTCAGAGCAACGTCAAGACCGGGATCTTGCTGGTTCACGGTTTCCTCGCCTCGCCTGCCGAATTGCGCGCCTATGCCGAAACGTTGTGTGAAATGGGCTATGCGGTGCTCGGCGTGCGCTTGGCCGGGCACGGCACATCGCCTTGGGATTTGAAGGAACGCACTTGGGGCGAATGGCTGAAATCGCTGAGACGCGGCCACCGCATTCTGTCGGCGTTCGCGGAGCAGGTGGTGATGGTAGGTTTCTCCACCGGGGGGGCGCTGTCCCTCATGTTGGCGGCCGAAAATCCAAGCAAGGTGAGCGGCGTGGCGAGCGTGTCGGCACCACTCAGTTTTCGCAATCGCAAAATGGCGTTTGTGCCGCTGGTTCACGGCCTCAACAAGCTCGCCAGTTGGCTGCCCCGTTTTGACGAAATCATGCCCTTTCGCGAAAACGAGTCCGAACATCCGGAGATCAATTACCATTCCATCCCGGTTCACGCCCTTTATCAATTGCGCGAACTCAGCGATGTGCTGTCCAAGCGCTTGACGGATATCCACATTCCCGCCCTGATCGTGCAAGGCGATGACGATCCCGTCGTCAACCCTACGAGCGCCACGGACATCTTCAACGCCCTGCCTGGACCGGACAAATCCCTGCATTGGGTCAAGGCGCACCGCCACGGCATCTTCAACGAAAACATCGGCGGCACGCAAAAACTCGTCACCACCTTCATTCAGCAATGCGAAGCCGAGGCCGATATCCGGCGGGAGGATGCGTCGTGAGGGACCTGTTCACCCAACCGCCACCCTGGGCGCATATGTACCCACCGAACTTGGATTGGGACATGGATGCGCTCGACAAGCCCGTTTACGACTTGCTCGACAACGCCGCTTTGCATGCTCCCGGCGGCGTGTGCGTGGATTTTCTGGAGCGTCTCTATACGCACGGCGACATGCTCGACCTCGCCAACCGCACCGCGCGCGGTTTGCAGCAATTGGGCATTGAAAAAGGACAAAGAGTCGGCTTGTGCCTGCCCAACTCACCTTATTATATCGCGGCTTATTTCGGCATCCTCAAAGCTGGGGCGACGGTGGTAAACTTCAACCCGCTCTACACCGAAGATGAGCTACGCGCTCAGATCGTCGATTCCGGCGTCGTTGTCATGTTCACCTTGGGTCTCAAGACGCTCTATCCCAAGGTTGCCGCCGCCCTTAACGGCACATTGCTGCGCAACATCGTGGTGTGTTCGTTGGCCGATGCGCTGCCGCCCGTCAAAAGCCTCTTGTTCCAGATTTTCAAGCGCAGCGAGATCGCCGACACGCCGCTCAATCTGCAAAACCTGCCTTTCGACTGGTTAACCCGCAACCGGGGCAACTACACCCCCATCGACATCGATCCCGCGCGCGACGTCGCCTTGTTCCAATACACCGGCGGCACCACCGGCTCACCCAAGGCGGCGATGCTGACGCACGCCAATATCGTCACGAACACCGAACAGGTGCTCAACTGGCTGCCGGATAAAGATCCAAACGGTGAGAGCATCCTTGCGGTGTTGCCGTTTTTCCACGTCTTCGCCATGACCGTGATCATGTGTTTAGGCCTGCGCCTGCGTGCAAAATTGATTTTACTGCCGCGCTTCGATTTGGATCAGGTGCTGAAAATCATCGATGCAAAACGCCCAACCCTGTTTCCGGCGGTGCCGACCATCTACGGCGCGATCGCGGCGCACGCAGATTTGGGGCGCTATGATCTCAGCTCGATCCGCTACTGCATTTCGGGCGGCGCACCTTTGCCGTCCGGCGCCAAAACCGCGTTTGAAAAGCTCAGTGGATGCGTTTTGGTCGAGGGGTATGGGCTCACCGAAGCTTCTCCCGTGACATGCTGCAATCCGGCCTGGAACGGTGGGCGGGAAGGCAAGATCGGTTCCATCGGCATCCCCTTGCCTGGCACCATCGTCGAAATTCGCGACTTGGAGAACCCGGCGCGCACCGTGCCCATCGGTGAGCGCGGTGAGGTTGTGATCCGCGGTCCGCAAGTGATGACCGGCTATTGGAACCGCGAAGAGGAAACGCTCAACGTTCTCGAAGGTCACTGGCTACGCACCGGCGACATCGGTCACATGGACGAGGACGGCTTCGTGTTCCTCACCGATCGAATCAACGACGTCATCAACTCCAGCGGTTTCAAAGTCTATCCCCGCATCATTGAGGAGGCGCTTCTCAAACATCCCGACGTCGAAGAGGTGGTGGTAATCGCCATCCCCCACGGCTATCGCGGCGAAGCGCCCAAGGCATTTGTCAAACTGGTCGCGGGTTCGAGCCTTGACACGGATCAGGTGATGGCCTTTTGCGCCGAACATCTGAACCCCATCGAACGTCCGCACGAAATCGAATTTCGCGACGCGTTGCCCAAGACCCTGATCGGCAAGCTGTCGAAAAAGGAACTGGTCGCCGAAGAAGCCGAAAAACGCCGCCACACGGAACGTCAAAAGGAGCGCCGCAATGGATAAGCTCTACTCCGTCGAAGATCTCGCCCAAACTTGCGACACCACGCCACGCGCGGTGCGGCTGTATATGCAAAAGGGATTGCTGGAGCCTATGCGCGCTGGGCGTACTTACGTCTTCACGGTGCTCAGTGTCGAACGCCTCAATGTCATCCAGCGGTGCAAACGCATCGGCCTGTCTCTCGACGACATCAAGACGCGCCTCAACGCCAATTCACGCACCGAACTTAAAGCCATGATTGCGCGCGTTGAAGCCATATCCGCAGACGCCAATGCCGAATTGGAAACCCTATGCGAACAGCTCAGCCACATGCGCCGCCACAAAAGGAGTTGAACCGATGAAACCCATCGTGATTGCCGGATACGCCCGTTCACCGTTCACCTTGGCGCAAAAGGGCGCGCTGGCGCACACCCGCCCCGACGACCTCTCCGCCCAAGTGGTGCGCGCGCTGATCGAACGCACCCACATCGACCCGGCCCAGATCGAAGATCTCATCATGGGTTGCGCCTTTCCCGAAGGCGAGCAAGGCTTCAACATTGCGCGTCTGGTGGGCTTTTTGGCCGACCTGCCCTTGATCGTCGGCGGCGTCACCGTCAATCGCTTTTGCGGATCGAGCATGCAAGCCGTTCACATGGCCGCAGGCGCGATGCAAATGGGCGCGGGCGAGGCGTATATCTGCGCGGGCGTGGAAAGCATGAGCCGCATCCCCATGACCGGCTTCAACCCCATGCCCCACCCGGAACTGGCGGCGCGCATGGCGGGTGCTTACATGGGCATGGGTGAAACGGCGGAAAACGTCGCGCAAAAATACACGCTCAGCCGCGCCGAACAAGACGCCTTCGCCGTGGCCAGCCAAAACAAGGCGGCCACGGCCCAAGCCGAGGGGCGTCTTGAAGCGGAAATCGTGCCCATCGAAACCAAAGCGGGAACGGTGGAGCGCGACGGCTGCATTCGCGGCGATACCACGTTGGAGGTGCTGGCCGGTCTCAAACCCGCCTTCGCCGAGCACGGCACGGTGACGGCCGCGACGTCTTCACCGCTCACCGATGGCGCATCGGCGGTGCTGGTGACGACCGAGGCCTTCGCCGAGCGGGAGAACCTGAAACCGCTCGCCTATGTACGCTCGTTCGCGGTGTCGGGGTGTCAGCCGGAAATCATGGGCATCGGTCCGGTGGGCTCGACGAAAAAAGCTCTCAAGCGTGCGGGACTGAGCGTTGACGATCTCGACGTGATCGAGCTGAACGAGGCCTTCGCCAGTCAGGCACTGGCGTCGATCCGCGACTTAGGCCTTGATCCCGACAAAATCAACATCGACGGCGGCGCGATTGCGTTGGGCCATCCGCTGGGCGCGACCGGGGCGCGCATCACCGGAAAGGCCGCCGAGATTTTGCATCGCACCCGTGGCAAGTGGGCGCTTGCGACCCAATGCATCGGCGGTGGTCAAGGCATCGCCACGGTATTGGAGGGCGTGTCATGAGTTCAGACAACGACATCAAAAAAATCTGCGTCATAGGTGCCGGGGTTATGGGCGCGGGCATCGCCGCGCACGCCGCCAACGCAGGGGCGGACGTGGTGCTTTTGGACGTGGTCGAAGGGGCCGCACAAAGCGCCGTGCAAAAAATGCTCAAAACTCAACCCGCGCCGTTCATGCATCCATCGTTTGCCCGGCGCATCACGCCCGGCACGACCGAAGACCTCAGTATCGTCGAAGACTGCGATTGGATCATTGAAGCGGTGGTTGAACGCCTGGACGTTAAACAACAGCTCTACGCCCAACTGGCTGGGCATATGAAACCCGGCGCGGTGTTGTCGTCGAACACATCCACCTTGCCGCTGGAAACACTTACCGATCACATGGATGCAGAGCTGCGGCCCAATTTCCTGATCACGCATTTTTTCAATCCACCGCGTTATATGCGGCTTCTCGAAGTGGTCACGGGCCCGCACACGGACAAGGCGTCGGCAGCGCGCATCACCGACTTCGCCGACCGCGCCATGGGCAAAAGCGTCGTCGCCTGTCACGACACCCCCGGCTTCATCGCCAACCGCATTGGAACGTTTTGGCTGCACGCGGCGGTGACCCACGCGATGGAGATGGGCATCGGCGTGGAACAAGCCGACGCCGCACTCGGTCGGCCCATGGGCGTACCTAAAACCGGTGTCTTCGGTCTGTTGGATTTGGTGGGGCTGGATTTGATGCCTCACGTGCTGGGCAGTTTCGAAACCGCTTTGCCGAAAGACGATCCTTTCCACGCGCTCGGCCCCGCGCCTGCGTTGTTGTCGAAGATGATCGAAGACGGCTACACCGGTCGCAAAGGCAAGGGTGGATTTTACCGGCTTAAAGTCGATGGCGAGGTAAAGACCAAGGAGGTCATCGATCTCAACAACGGCGCGTACTCCGCCGCTGAACGTCCGACGCCCCCCGCCGCCAACGCCGCAAAGAAGGGTGGACCGCGCGCGCTGCTGAAGCACGACAGTGTCGAGGGACGCTATGCCTGGTCCGTAATTTCGCGAACACTGAGTTATGCGGCGAGCCTCATCCCCGAAATCGCCGACGATATCGACGCCATCGATCGCGCCATGCGCCTTGGCTACAATTGGAGATGGGGACCGTTCGAGCTGCTCGACAAAATCGGTGCGCAGTGGTTCGAACGCCAACTTGTTGCCGAAGGTCGCGCCGTCCCCAAGATGGTCGAACTCGCCGCCGGGCGCACGTTTTACAAAGTTATCGACGACCGCCTGTGCATGCTCGACTTGTCCGGTAAATACTATCCGGTTCATCGCGCCGATGGGGTATTGTTGCTTCAAGACGTTAAACGCACCCGCCAGCCGCTGGCGCGCAACATGTCCGCCAGCGTGTGGGACATTGGCGACGGGGTTGCGTGCCTGGAGTTCCATTCCAAGATGAACTCCCTCAACCCGTTCGTGCTTTCCATGATGAATTGGGCGCGCTGCGAAATCCCCAAACGCGGTTTCAAGGGATTGGTGATCCACAACGAAGGGCGAAATTTTTCGGTCGGCGCCAACATCGCCATGCTGTTGGTGACCTCCAAGCTGAGGCTGTGGCCGGTAATTCGGTGGATTTTGCGCCATGGCCAAACCACCTTCGCCAAGCTCAAATCCGCGCCGTTCCCCGTTATCGGCGCGCCCAGCGGCATGGCGCTTGGCGGGGGTTGTGAAGTGCTGTTGCATTGCGACGCGATCGAAGCGCACGCCGAAACCTATAGCGGCCTCATCGAAGCCGGTGTCGGCATCGTGCCGGGGTGGGGCGGATGCAAGGAACTGCTCTGTCGCTGGAGCCAATCCACGAACAGTCCGGGCGGCCCCATGCCGCCGGTGATGAAATCGTTCGAAGCCATCGCCACGGCTCAAGTCTCAAAATCCGCCTTTGAAGCGAAGGACCTGATGATCCTGCGTCCCGGTGACGGCGTGGTGATGAGCCTCGATCGCGTGCTCCATCAAGCCAAGGCGCGGGTTCTCGACATCGCGGAAAACTATGCGCCGCCTCCGCCCATCGACCTGCACCTGCCGGGGCCGACCGGCTGCGCGGCGCTGGAACTGGCGGTGCGCGATTTCGTCAACAAAGGCGTCGCCAGCACCCACGACGCCACCATTGCCAGACAGTTGGCGCGTGTGTTGTCGGGCGGCGAGACCGATATGCTTGATAGCGTCAGTGAAGCCGGGGTGTTGAAGCTTGAGCGCGACGCCATCATCAATCTCGCCAAGACCCCTAAAACCCGCGCCCGTGTCGCGCATATGTTGAAAACGGGAAAGCCGCTGCGCAATTGAACCGATGCGGATGTGAAGGAGACCGAAAATGTCCGATTACATGCCATATGTATTAATCGCCTTCGCCGTATTGGCGTACATTGTGTTGCTCTTTAACGGACGCGGCTATTTCGCCTGGGTGCTCGGGTTGAGCGTAGGGTTGCTGGCGTGGTTCGTCGGCACAATTTACAGCCCCCTCGCCTTCGGCCTTACCTTAACCACCGTTGCTGGCGCGGCGGTCGTGTTCGGTATTCGCTTTGTGCGCCGACAGCTTTTGAGCAGACCCATCATGGGCTTGATTGCACGGATTCTTCCCAAAATGGGCGAGACCGAAAAAATCGCCCTGGACGCCGGCACCGTGTGGTGGGAAGGCGAATTGTTTTCCGGCACCCCCGATTGGAGCAAATTGTTGGATTTCAAAATCCAACCGCTCAGCCCTGAAGAACAAGCATTCCTCGACGGCCCGGTGGAAGAACTTTGCCGCAAGCTCGACGATTGGCAAATCGCCAACGACCGCGACCTCTCGCCTGACATCTGGAACGACATCAAGACCCAAGGGTTTTTCGGTATGATCATCCCCAAGGAACACGGCGGGCTCGGTTTTTCCGCGCAGATGCATTCCGCCGTGGTGGCGAAGATCGCCAGCCGTTCCGTCACCGCCGCCGTCACCGTGATGGTGCCCAATTCGTTGGGACCGGGCGAATTGCTGATGGCTTACGGCACCGAGGCGCAAAAGAACCACTACCTGCCGCGCCTCGCCGATGGCCGGGACGTCCCGTGCTTCGCCTTGACTGAACCGAACGCGGGCAGCGACGCGGCCAACGGCCAAAGCCAAGGGATTGTGTGCCGCGATTTGTGGGACGGTGAAGAGGTTTTGGGCATTCGGCTGAATTTCGACAAACGCTACATCACCCTGGCCCCGGTGGCGACCGTGATCGGGCTGGCGTTCCGCTTGTCCGATCCGGACCGTCTGATCGGCGATGTGGACGACATCGGCATCACCTGCGCCCTGGTGCCGCGCGACACCAAAGGCGTCATGATCGGGCTGCGTCACGATCCCATGGGGGTGCCGTTCCAAAACGGTCCGATCCAGGGGGAAAACGTGTTCATTCCGCTCGACTTCGTCATCGGCGGACGCGAACAGGTGGGCAACGGCTGGCGCATGCTGATGGAAACCCTGGCCGCCGGGCGCGGCATATCGCTGCCGTCTCTGTCCGTGGGGGCGGCGGAACTGGCGTGTCGCGCCACCACCGCCTACGGCCAGGTGCGCGAACAGTTCGGTTTGCCCATCGGTCGGTTCGAAGGCGTGGCGGAACGCATCGCGCGCATCGGCGGCAACACCTATGTCATGGATGCGGTGCGCAAGCTGGGCGCGGGCGCGGTGGATGCGGGGGAGCGTCCTTCGGTCGCCTCCGCCATCGCCAAGGCGTATCTGACCGAAGGCATGCGGTTGTGCCTCAACGACGCCATGGACATTCACGCCGGATCGGCGATCAGCCGGGGGCCGAAAAACATCTTTTCTCGGCCTTATATCTCTATCCCTATCGGTATCACGGTGGAAGGCGCGAACATCCTGACCCGGTCGTTGATCGTGTTCGGCCAAGGCGCGATGCGTTGCCATCCCTTTGCCCATGCGGAGATGACGGCGATTGAGGAAAAGGATTTAAAGGCCTTCGACATAGCCTTGTTCGGCCATATCAATCATGTGTCGCGCAACGCCATGCGCGCGTTCATCGGTGCAACCACCGGCGGCCTGTTTATGAGCGCACCTCACGGCGTGGGACGTGAAGCCAAGCACTACAAGGCGCTTGCACGTCTCAGCGCCGCGTTCGCGTTCATCGCCGACGTCGGCCTGATGACGCTGGGCGGCGCATTGAAACGCAAGGAATCCCTGTCCGGGCGGTATGCCGACGCTTTCGCCGGACTGTTTTTAGCCAGCGCCGCGCTCAAACGCTTTCACGACGACGACGCGCCCCAAGCACATCGTGTGGTGTTGGAGTGGGCCTTGGCGAAAGCCTTGCACGACATCGAAAACGCGCTGATCGGCGTGCTCGCCAATCTGCCCAACCGAGCCGCCGCCAACGCGGCGGAACTGATCGCCTTTCCATTCGGGGTCAAGCACGCGCCATTGACGGACGCGCAAAACGCCGCGCTGAGCAAAGCCCTTCTGGCGCCGTCAGGCGGCCTTCGCGAGGCGTTGACACCCGACATTTACATTCCCGCGCCGGACGAACCGGGCCTGGGTGAATTGGAGTTCACCTTGGATGAAATCGACGAAGCTCGCCCCGCCCGCGCCAAAGTGGACGCAGCGCGGCGCGATGGGCTGATTTCCAAGGACACCGTGATGAGTATGGCCGAAGCGGCGAAAAAACAAGGTATCCTCACGTCCGCCGAGGCCGCCCTCATCCAGGATGGAGAAACCGCGCGTGATGCCGTGGTGCAGGTCGATAGCTTCGATGCGAAAACCTTCCAGAGCTTGAAATGACGCTTTATACTGCCCTCGGATCAACCTGAGGAACCGTGCCCATGCTCAACCATCCGATCGCCGGCGTCGTCTATGAACGCGGCGCACCAATTCGCGATGTGATGAAAGCCTTCGTCAGCGAACTGCAAGCGGCAGGCGTAAACGTACATGGCATTTTGCAAGAAGTGCCCCATGAAATGGATCCCACAAATGCGGGGTGCGGCGTGGACGCCATCGACATCAAGACCGGCGATCACGTGGCCCTGGTTCGTCCCACTCAGTACGAACTGGACAATAAAATTTGTTCCATGGATGTCTCGATGCTGGCAGAAGCCTCGATGATTTTGCGCCGCGCCCTTGATGAGCACGCCGACATCGTGGTGGTGGAAAAATTCGGTAAACACGAAAAAGACGGCGGCGGGCTGTCGGACGACTTGTTGGCGGTGATGGCCGAAAGCATCCCCACCCTTGTTTCCGTCCCCCAGATCGAACGGGAATCGTGGAAACGATTTACCGGCGGATTGGGCACGGTGTTGTCGTGTGACTTAGACGAAATTCTATCATGGTGGAAGAGCCTAAAGTCGTAGCCATGCCGCCTTCTGGGACATCTTTTCTATTCTCGCAAAACATATTCACGCCACCAAAACAACAAACCGTTCACCATCCTTCGTTCATGAGCGCCGTTTATTAGAATTTTCGAAAATTCGGCTGCTCTAATGTGTATCCATGGAGTATACTTCTAGCCATATTTTCAAAAATGATTCTGAGGGTATGATGACTTCACACGAACCACATCCCCGGTGTTTAGACGACACCTTTCGTCTGTCCGTTTACGAAGCCGGACACACCATTACGGCCTATCTTCTCAATCAGAAAATCGTATCCGTGCGCATGCGACCGCGCCCCCCCATGACCATTGCGGAAAAAAAATTCATCAGCCACAGTTGGGATTCCTTTATGGACATCCTGGAAAACCGCGCATTGGAATTGTTCGGCGGTCAAATCGCCGAGGAACTGATCTGCGGCAGCACATCGTGTTGTTCGGGCGACATCTCGCGCATCGATGAGATTTCACGCATCCTCGCGGGGTTGTCCGTTGAAGACCGTGTCGACAGCGAAGAGATTCTGTTCGAACTTGAGGATCGCGCCAAGGACATGTTCGCCCCCGATCACGTGCGCGCGGCAATCGTTCCCGTGGCCGAATATCTTTGCGAACAGGAAAAGTCGGGGCATACGGAAGTGGGCGGCAAGGACGTCACCAAGATCATCGAACACTACATTCCCCGCCCCCCCAAAGAAAAGGGTGGGTTGCTCAAGCTGCTGAATCTCGCCTGAAAAAACCTCGCCTTTTTAGCATTTTTAGATTTGAGTAGCTCTTAACGTCCCATGTTCCAGAAATAGGACATGGGCGATGAAAACATATTGGACGTGCGCCCGACGTCATGCGACATCCGCGCCATGGAGGTGTTCATGTTCGCCGTCGAACCGGTCATGATCGATACATTTCGCGACATCGCAAGCAACTGCGCATCCATGTTGTGCACGGACCCCTGCATGGTGGCGATGTTCGTCGACATGGCGCTGATGTCCTGCACCATGACTTGTTGTACCTCGGTCATCGTGTGGATGTCCGCCCCCAATCGCACGATGGTTCCGGTCATTGTGTCTATACGGTTGGCGATTCCCCACATCAAATACGTGAAGACGCTCATCACCACCACGATGCCGCTGATGCCCGCCACGATATAGCGGCTGTTGTTTACTCTTCTATACACGTCCCAGTTCCGTTCTTCTTATCGTTATGGCTTGCGTTCACCGTCGGGTTAATTCCCTCGGCCACACCAGCCAGGATCACTCGGCAGACGCTTGCTTTGGCTGCTCGGCAGGTTCCGAGGGGAATATCTGCTCCGTCTGATCGGCAACCAAACCTGTTTCGATCTGCGTTTCATCTGATTTGATTTCAATTTCCGCGGCCGTCGACAAGTTTTCCACGACCGGATGTTTGCGCCCTGACGGATCCGTATGCTGGTCGTTCAAGCGCTGAATATGCCCTTCGATCGCACCAAGAACTTCACTGATCATCCGCCGCGTGCCTTTGCCCCACCCGGACACCCCGCCGGAAAAGGCGCTGCGCCACGCACGGGTATTTTTTAAGAATGCATTTTGTAAATTCAATTCGTAATCGCCGAACACCGAAGGTATCTTCGCTGCAATGAATTTCGCCGCCACCTTGCGTGCGCTGTAATGCCAAGACAGCGCCAATATGCCCGCCGCCGCCGCGATGGCGATCAAGCTCAGCACGTAACCTTTGACCGCGTCGAAAGCCGAAACGAAGGGGGCGACGCCAAAAACCTGCACCATGCCAAAGGCCAGCGCAATGCTAGCACCCACCCCCAAAACGTCGCCGACAAGCACCAGTTTGCGCCATTTTTCGACAGCACTTTCGATGACCGGAATGGTGTCGATCTCGATTTGGCGCGCCACGTCTTCAAGTGAACTGACCACACGATAGCCGCGTTCGATTTCAACCTCGTCCATGCGCCGCGTAATTTCATCCATGTCCTCGTCGCGCTTGCGTTGATAGCGTTCGCGCAGGGCCGGGTCTTCGATGGGAACGGCGGCGTCTTCATTGTAAACGCACAAAAAACGCCCGCTTGCCAGCCCCGTTTGCGCCAAGGCGCGCTGCCATGCGGCAACGACTTCTTCGGGATTGTCTTCACGCGCCGTGGTGTCGATTTGGTTCAGGATGTAGACGAACTTGGTCGAATCCGCACGCCCCGACGCTTTGGCCACCAAGTGTTTAAGCGTGTCCTGCATTGCGCCTGGTTCGGGGTGACGCGCATCGAAAAAGATCAACACGAGATCGGAAATGTCGATGATATGATCGGTCAGACGCAAGGTCGAACGACGCTGGTCGTCGGCGTCGAAGCCCGGGCTGTCGATCAGCGTGCGGCCCTTGAGAATATCGGTGTCTGCGGTTTTAAGCTGCAGGTACGTGTCGATACGCCGCCCTTCGCCCTCGGCGACTTTTTCGATTTCACCACCGATGCCGAAAAAGGGAAAGCGCGGATCGTTGTTCAAGGCCGTGCCTGGCAGGGTGCGGGAATTTTCATGGTGCGAATAGCAAATCACCGTGAATTTATCGTCCACCGCCTGATTTCCGGTGCGTTGCAAGGCTTTGCCCAGGGTATGATTGATAAAGGTGGATTTGCCTGAGGAAAACGTGCCCAGCACGCTGATCAGCGGCCACCACGTGATGCGGGTGGCGAGGGATTCGTCATCCTTAAGCAGCCCAAGGCGGTAGAGCACCTTGTCCAACTTACGGTACGTCGGCAGCACCTGAACCAGGTCCGGATGCTCTTCTTGCAGGTGCGTTTCCAGATTGTTTAAACGCTCGGTCAGGGTCGCGTTCGGGCGGCTAAATAACATTGATATCACTCCATGGTTCGAGCGTTAAAAGTCGCCCTTTGCGCCGCGGTCGAGCACATCCAACATGATTTCCTTGACCTTGATGGCCTCCGCCTTCAACGCAGGCGGTAACGGTTTGCCGCCATAGATCATCGGGTCCATGTTCAAGGTGTAGATCCACAACTTGCCTTGTTTGTCTTCAACCAATGACAATCGACACGGAAGGTAAGCTGCAAAGGCATCCGAATAATCAAGCATCTCAGCCGCCGTAAGAGCGTTGCAGAACATGTAGATCTTGACGAAACGATAGGGTTTGCCGCTCATCGCCTCAACCTGTTTGTAAAGCGGCAGTTCTCCGACGTTCTTGATGTTGTGCTCATTGGCGACGAACTTGATGGTTTCGTCCACCTCAGCGGCGGTCAGGTCGTCGTTAACCTGAGAGCGCCACACCGTGGCCTCAGCCGCATTTCCGGTTTCGAGTATGCGGCTAAACATGTCGATATAAGTGTCGAGCGCCTTTTCATCGAATTCGGCGAAACGGCTCTTAACCTCCAACGCATACGGTGTGGCGGCCAAACCAGCTAAAACGGCCAGAACGCCAATAATTGCAAACAGATTACGAACCGTTCCCATATTCATGTTCCTTTATCATGGCGCACATCGTCCCCATACCTATTCGGTGGCTTTGATTTTCTCCGGGGATGGCGCGCGTTTGGAGGCTTGATGCGCGGTGGCGGCCGCAGCCATGGCGGCAGCTTGCTTTTCATGCATTTTAGCCCGCAACTCGTTGGCCTTGTCCGGGTCCAGGCGATACAACGTGCCCATCACAGAACCGGCGGCCATGGGGGTGTCGCCGTTCAAAAGACGCAAGCCAGCTTCATAGTACATGGTCGCTGCGTCCTTGTAACGACGCTGCATGAAGTAGAGATTGCCCAGCTCACCCGCGACGTCGGCTTCGTCGCTGCTTTCAACCAGGGCTTTGTAGAGCTCTTCGGCCTTGCCCATGTCGCGCTGCCAGTATGCAGTGCGGGCGGCGGTCCACTTTTCCATCAACACCGGATCGATGCTGGGGTGGGGAGAATTGGCCTGGGGCGGCATCTGAGGTGGTGTTTGGGGCTGTGTCTGTGCGTGCTGCACCATTTGAGCATGTTGAGCTCGAGCTTTTTCAAAAGCCGCTTTGGCGCGTTCTTGAGCCTGAGCCCATTCTTGAGCGCGTTTTTCCGCTTGCGCTTGGGCCTGGGCTTGGGCTTCTTTTTGACGGGCCTGATATTCGGCCATGGCTTTGTTGCGCGCTTCTTGAGCCTGGGCCTGAGCTTCGCCAAGCGTCTTCGGTGCCGCGGCTTGAGCTTCGGCCATCTGGATCTGGGCCTTGCGTGCTTGCTCTTGCGCCATCTTGGCCCGTTCCGCGGCCTGAGCCTGGGCTTTCTCATACACGGCCTTCTGACGCGCCTGATCTTCGGCTTGACGCGCCTGGGCATCCGCCTGGGCTTTTTTCATGCTGGCCTCGGCAGCGGCTTGCGCAGCGCGAGCGGCTTGTTGGGCCTTGAGCGCGTCAGCCTGCGCTTTTTCGTAAGCGGCCTTACGCTTGGCTTGTGCCTCGGCGTGCATTTGCCGCGCTTTCGCCTGAGCCTGGGCTTGGGCCTGTTCGAATGCCGCCTTGTTTTTCGCAGCTTGTTCGGACGGGCTCAGGGGCGCATCGATCTGCGCAGGCGCAGCCGATACGGCGCGAGCCGGTGCGACCGGAGCCGGAGAGTTTTTCGCAGGCTCCGAAGCTTGTGTGGCGTTTGCCGTCAGATTCGTCGGCATTTGTGCGATAGCTGGCGCTGACGTGGCAGTCCGTACTGGAGCAGATGCAGGAGCGGACGCTGAGACGGTTTTGGATCCCGTCGCTTGCGTCGCCGCGACCTCATTTGCGGTTTGGGGCGCCGCTGCGGGGGAAGACACGGCCATGTCGTCGTCCGACGGCGTTTCCATCGCGCCAAGTTGCACAAGCTCTTGTTTGATTTCATCCTGATACGCCAAGCCGGCGACGACCAGTACGGTGACAAACACGATGACCAGATGGTTCATGATCCAACGAATAACAGGCATGCCTACTCTCCAATTATGATTTACGCACTAGCGATAGAGCGTCTTAGCCAGTGCATTAAGCTCAAGCGCCGCTTTGCCGCGAGGCTCCAATTCAAACACGCCGAGCCCTTCGCTAAAGGACCGGCGAAACGCCATACGTTGCGATAGATATTGATCCAGGACTTCTAAGCCGGGAATTTGCTTCAAGACGTCTTGGGTTTCCACATTCTCCGTCGCGGCCGGATGGGTATCGGCGCGGTTGATGAACGTAAAGACTTCCGGTTTCTTTGCTTTCGCGCGCGTACTTTCCTCAATGATGGCGAGGAATTGTTGCGTCGCCCACACGTCGGCTTGCGACGGGGTCACCGGGATCAAGACCCGGTCCGCGCGGCCAAGTGCTGCGCGCGCCGCATCCATGTCGGACAACCCGATATCGATCAAAACGTTGCCACTGCTTTTTTTAGGGATCGTGCCGAATACCGAAACGATCGGCTCATAGCCTTCTTCGACCCGCACGTCGACGGCGTCACGCAGTGTGTTCTGAGGGTCCAGGTCGCACAACACAACGCTCTGCTTCGCGTTGGCGAGCCATAGGGCCAGATTGAACACCACCGTGCTCTTGCCCGTCCCCCCCTTCAGATTTCCCACCACTGTAATCATCAAGCCGTCCCTTAAATCCTATATGTTATTGGGTGCAAATTATTTGGTCGGCATTTTCGGCGCTTCGATGCGCTGATAGTCGGCTGGCACATCGAACCATGCAACGTCGCTATCGGCCACCTTCAAGTTTCGCAATTCACGAGACATACCGGTGGCCGGGTTTTCTTCTTTGACGATGATGCCCAGGTCCGTGTCCACCAATTGATACGCGGTGGCGACGCTGCCGTTCGGATCGGCCAGGGACATGTCCCAGCGTTCCGTCTCGCGGCCTTCGAAATTCACTTTTCCGCTCATGGTCAGTTGCATGATGCGGCCATCGGGGAATTCCTGGCGAACGATCATATTGCGCGTCGGCTCCCACCACAGCATCGAGGTGCTGTTCGTCGGCGCGTGATGTTGACGCCATTGCTCGACGTCCAACTCACCGAATTTCGCATCGGCGATTTTTTCACAGGTCAAGCCATCGACCGGCGGGCAGGGTTTGGCCTCGTCTCCCGCAGGCATCGGGGTGTCCGCCGGTGCCTGCATTTCCATGTAAAGTTTTTCTTGAGGGAACAAAATGCGCATGATTTTTTGTTTGGGCAGGATGATTTTGACCATCTTGCGCCCGCGCTCAACATATTCGAAACGGGTGCCGTTATCGGAAACGAAAATGTTTCCGCTTTGCGCTTGCTGATTGTTGACGCTTTGCACCGCCGTGGCCGTGAACGGTTTTTTGCCACCAGCAACAGCCACACCCGCCACAAAGGCGAAGCTTAAAATTACGGCCGAGATTGTCATCAATATACGCATGGCAAGATCCGTTCCTAAAACGTGGTATTGCTCTTAACGAATGGGTCTAAGTCTGTATCGACGTGTAAAGGCGGTGGGTAGGAAGCACCGCCCGAAAGCGGCACTTCCCATCCAACCGACAGGTCTTAGTTGGCCGGTGCGGCCGGTGCGGCCGGAGCAGCAGGTGCGCCCGGTGCGCCATAGCCATAAGGCGCCGGAGCGCCATAAGGTGCGCCATAGCCGTAAGGAGCCGGAGCGCCATAAGGTGCGCCATAGCCATAAGGAGCACCATAGCCGTTGTAACCATTGTAGCCGTTATAGCCGTTCCAATTGTTGGAACCGTTGTAGCCGTTGTAACCGTTACCGGCACCATTGCCACGGCCGCTGAAGCTCATGGAAAAATCGCCAGAGCCGTCACCGTTGCCCCAGCCGTTGCCATTGCCCCAGCCGTTGCCGTTGTTGCCCCAACCGTTGTTGCCCCAGCCGTTGTTACCCCAGCCGTTGTTGTTGCCAAAGGGGCCCCAGCCCCAAGCGGCTGCATCGTTTGCAGCCATGGAACCAACAACTGCAACACCGGCAACTGCCAGGACTTTAATCATTTTGGTCGCGTTCATATCCAGTACTCCTTGTGCTTCACTTTTTAGCCCCCTAATTTGAAGACGGATGCAGGAGAGGGGATGCTCCAAAAACCCGCATCGGGTGTTAACCCGCTAACTCACACGGGTGTTAACCCGCTAACTCACACGGGCGTTACCCCGCGAACTCACTCGGGTGTTAAACCCGAAACTCATTGCCCCTTTTAAGGTATCTCGGTCACCAAAACGGCATCCAAGACATGGGCCCACCTAAATTGTTGCCCCAGCCGTTGTAAGGGCTATACCCACCCCACCCCAGACCGGGGGTTGCAAAACCTGGATGTCCAAGACCCGTGTAGCCAAGGCCGGGATATCCGAGACCGCCTTGGTACGGCGAACCGCCATAACCCGGCGCATTGAATCCGCCATACCCAGGGCCGCCGAAACCATTTAGATTTGGCACCCCCACTGGATAACCCGAAAAACCACCCGTTGAATCATCCAGCTTTCCGTCCAAAGGCGCATACTTGGGCGCAAAGGCGGGGTTCGGAACCTGTAACGGCTGTGGGGACGGTTGCGTCATGTACTGACCGCTGGCCTTGGGGTCTGCACGCCACGGGTTTTGCGCCGTCGCCGCGGACGGACCCGCGACGAACGTCGCCGCGATGAATGCTCCCACCAGTGCCAAGCGGGTGTTCATTACTTTTTGCTCCCTCCGTCTTCGCCACCTTGTGGCGCCGATTGCCGTTGCGGGGCGTAGCCGTAAGGCTGCCCGTACCGTGCACCGTATGGCGCGCCGTAACCTTGGCCGTAAGGCTGAGCGTATTGACGGAAACGCTGCGCATAGGGATTGTTCTTTTGCATGTCGGCAAAGCGCTGCTGGGCTTCCTCGCGACGTTTCTCGGCCTCGGCGCGACGGTCCTTCACCCATTGCGGTTCTTGCGGTTGGGCCGGGGGCTGGGGCGCGTTTGCAGTGACGCCCGCAGCTTGTGACGGCTGGCGTTGAGCAAAAAAGCCACCAGGGTTCGCCATTGCCATGCCACCGGGCGTCCACGGGTACGGAGCCGCGTTCGAGGGTGGATGATGGGGTGAATTCCGGGCCTGATTCTGGGCCTGATTCTGGACCGACCGTTGTGCAGTTGCGTCGGCGGCTATGCCATCGTTCGGGGCGGGCGGCAAAGGCGCTTGGGGCGCATACTGTGATGCATTGTTGGCTTGATTGTATGGCGTTCCATATGGCGCGCCGTAACCCTGACCGTAAGGCATTCCATACGGCATGCCTCGCGTGCCAAAACCGTTGTTGCCATAACCATTGTTGCCATAACCACCATTGCCAGAGCCGCCTCCGCCCATGCCAATGCGTCCGCGGATTTGCACTTGAACTTCGGTACCGCCGCCCGTGCCGCCCCGCACAGTGTTGCCATAGACATTTCCGGGACGACCTGTCATCTGTCCTGGGGTCGGCGTGGCTTGAGGCGACGCGTTCGTCATCGGATCGAAACCCATCGGCGGGAAGCCGCCCTGGTTCGCACCGCCCTGGCCTACACCGCCCTGGCCTACACCGCCTTGTCCTGCACCGCTCCGGCCCGCCATCATGCGACGCGAAAAGAACGGGCCGTGAGGTGCCGGGGGAATGGAGGCCGTGGTCTGTTGCGCCGGTTGGGAAACCTTGGTGTCCGCCGGTGTCGCATCAGGTGTCGCATCCGCCGCCAACACACCGCAGGGAAGCGCCAGCACCATCACACCAGCCATCAGCTTTGTGTGCATGATCCAATTCCTTTCCTTGATCTCATAAATCATGTCTCATCCCCTTGATCCTTGGCCGGGGTCTTTTTGTGCTCGGGGCTCGGCCCGTTTTCCGCCGTTTTCAAGCGGATACCACGCCTCTTCGCTTTGGGCCGGGCTTTGGGTTGCGCAACCGGCTTGGCCGTGGGGGTCTTCTTTGCCGCCGTCTTCTTTGCCGGGGCCTTTTTCGCCACTGATTTCTTGGTCGGGGTTTTCTGGGTCGGGGCTTTCTGGGTCGGGGTTTTCTGGGCCGGGGTTTTCTTTTTGGCCGGTGCCTTTTGAACAGGTTCAGTTTTTACTTCCGGCGTTGCTTTAACGACTTCCGCTTCCTGCTTGGGTTTGGGTTGCACTTGAGGCGCTGACGCCGGAACAGGCGTGGGAACGGGTGCGGGTGCGGGTGCGGGTGCGGGCGTGGGTGCCGGTTCCGCCGACTGGGCGCGGCTTTCACGCCAATGCGTATACGTGTCCTTGACGAACAACATGACGAAGTACGGCAAAGCGCGCAGCGCATAACCCGCCATCGTCAGGATCGGCAGAAGCTTCTTGACCCACTTCCAACGCCCGATCCATCCGACGAGCGTCGTTACGGCGGTCCAGGCGAAGATGCCGATCATCGCCGGGATCACCCAAAGCAGACGGATCTTGCCTTCGCTCCAATCCTTCTTCTCAGCGGATGGCGCAGCGAGCGCGATGCCCACATCCGTCACGGCGACGGTAGGTGCGCCCGCGACGGCGGCATTGATCGCCTGTGCGCCCGTGGCGCAGCCATAGACTTTCTTCGGATCGATGGTGGCGCATTTCAGCGGGATCACCACCAACGTCAACAAGGTCGAGACCATTACACCGAACATCAACGAGATCGCCATGCCTTGGAAAATAGGGTCGGATAAGATCACGCTGGAACCGGCCACCAGGGCCAGTGCGGTGATCATGATCGGCCGCGTTCGCGCACGACACGCTTCGATCACGGCTTCTTGAACCGGCACGCCTTCGTCGACCAACCGCTTGGAAAAATCGGCCAACAAGATCGAGTTGCGCACGATGATGCCCGCCAGCGCGATAAAGCCGATCATCGACGTCGCGGTGAATTCCGCGCCGAACAGCCAGTGGCCCGGAATGATGCCGATCAACGTCAGCGGGATGGGCGCCATGATGATCGCAGGCAGTTTGAAGTTGCCGAACTCCCACATCACCAACATGTAGATCAGAACCAACGCCACGCCGAAGGCAAGCCCCATGTCGCGGAAGGTTTCATACGTCACCGTCCACTCGCCGGTCCACTCGAACGCGCTGGTGAAGCTATCGGCGGGCGGTGAAAGGTAATGGGAGTCCAACTTCACACCGTCGGGCGTGGTGTAATCGGCGAGCAAGTCTTCAACCGCGAACATGCCGTAGATCGGCGCGGCGAGACGGCCTGCAACCTCGCCCGTGACGAATTCGACCGGACGCAAATCCTTGTGGAAGATCAATTGATCTTGCGCCACGCGTTCGAAGCGGCCCAATTCGGACAACGGGATCATCTTGCCGGTGGACGACGGCACCGGCAACTGCCCCAAACGGCTGAATTGATCGCGCAGCGCAATGGGAATTTGCATCACGATGTAACGCGGCTCCAAAATGTTGCCGATTTTCACATCGCCAAGCTTGTAGCGGCCCATGACCATTTCGAGCTGAGCGTTGATGTCTTCCACCGACACGCCGCGACGCACGGCCTTTTCGCGATCCACCATGAAATGCCACGCCTCAAAAGGGGCTTGGATGAAGTTGTCTTCATCGACCACGTTGTCGGCCTTGGCGAACACGGCGGTCAGATCTTGCGCCACTTGACGGCGGGTCGCGGCGTCGGGGCCGTACACTTCGGCAACCAAGGTCTGCAGCACCGGCGGTCCGGGCGGCATTTCCACCACCTGGATTTTCGCGCCCATTTCCTTGGCCATCGGCGTCAGCATCTCGCGCGCGGCGACGGCCAGTTCGTGAGAGCTGCGCTCACGGTCGGTCTTGTCGAGCAACTGAACTTGAATGTCCGCCTGCCAAGCGTCCTGACGCAGATAATAATGGCGAACCAGCCCGTTGAAGTTGAACGGCGATGCGGTGCCCGCATAGGTCTGAACGGCGGTCACTTCCGGCAACGTCAGCAACTGATCGGTGAGCGCCTGAGTGACATTGGCGGTGACCGGCAACGCCGTGCCTTCGGGCATGTTCACAACCACGTTGAATTCGGGCTTGTTGTCCAACGGCAACATCTTCACCGTCACCCAGGTGGTGTAGAACATCGCAAAACAGGCGAACAGGATCACCAGCATGGTGATGCGGAAGATGCGGTACTTGAGCTTGCTTTCGATCAGCGGCACCAACATGCGACGGAAAAATCCGTCCAGCCATTGTTGTTGTTTTTCTTCTTTCTTATGTGCTTTTTGCAACGAGGCCATTGAGGGACGAATGCGCATCGCAAGCCACGGCGTGAAGATAAACGCGGCAAACAGAGAAAAGATCATCGCCACCGAGCCCAAAGCCGGGATCGGCGCCATGTATGGCCCCATCATGCCGGACACGAAGCCCATCGGCATCAACGCCGCAATCACGGTAAAGGTCGCCAGAATGGTCGGATTGCCGACCTCGGCCACCGCTTCGACCGAGATGTCGGTATCGACCTCGCCCTTCAACAGCCAATGCCGATAGATGTTTTCGATCACCACAATGGCGTCGTCGACCAAAATACCGATCGAGAAAATCAGCGCGAACAAACTCACCCGGTCGATGGTGAAGCCCATGATCCAGGCCGCGAACACGGTCACCAAGATCACCACCGGGATCACGATCAACACCACCACGGCGGCGCGAAAGCCGAGGAAAATCCAGATCAGCACCGTCACCGCACCGGTCGCGACAAACAGCTTGAAAATCAGTTCATTGACTTTGTCGTTGGCGGTCTTGCCGTAATTGCGCGTGACCGAAACCTCGACGTTGTCGGGAATGATACGACCTTTGAGGTATTCGACTTGATCCAACACGTCTTCGGCCACCGTCACACCGTTGGTGCCGACTTTCTTCGCCACCGCGATGGTCACTGCCGGCGCACCCACTGGGGCGAGCACGTCGCCGGACGAATAGGCGGGGCCAGTGAAGTACTGCACCAGATTTTCCGCGACCTGCGGCGCTTGGCTGACCAATGCCACATCGCGCACATAGACGGGGCTGCCGTTGTGCACGCCGACGATCAGGCGTTCCACATCTTCGGGCTTGGTGAGAAACGATCCGGTGAAAACTTGCAGGTTGTTGCCGGACGATTCCACTTGGCCGGCTTCCATTTCGGAATTGGCGCTGGTGATGGTTTTCGCCAACTGGCCGACGCTGATACCGTAACCGGCCAAGCGTTCGGGGAACACTTCAATGCGCAGTTCTTCGGAACGCCCGCCGACGATGTAGCTTTGCGAGGTGTTGGGGACCTCTTTCAAACGCTGCATCACGTCCAACGCCACCAGACGCAACGCCGCGTCGTCCACATCGTGCGACCACAGGGTCAAGGTCACCACCGGCACGTCGTCCACGCCCTTGGGCTTGACCAACGGCTGTGACACGCCGGGCGGGATTTTGTCCATGTTGGACATCAGTTTGTCGTAGAGCTTCACCAGCGAGGTTTCCAAAACCTCACCCACCTTGAACTGCACCGTCACCATGCCGCCGCCGTGGCGCGCCACCGAATAAACATGCTTAACGCCGGGAATTTCGCTCATCAAGCGTTCCAGGGGGTCGATGGCGAGGCTCGAAACCTGCTCGGCGGAAGCGCCTGTATAGCTGAAGAACACATCCACCATGGGCACGGAGATTTGCGGATCTTCCTGGCGCGGCGTGAACATCAACCCCATGATGCCGATGGCGAGGCTTGCCAACAGCAGCAGCACCGACAGGGGCGAATGGATGAACTCCTTCGCCATCGCGCCTGCGATACCCAAGCCGTGACGGCTTTTGGATTCGGTCTTTGCGGTCTGTTTGTTTTGATCCGTCATGTGTGTGTCCCTCCCCCTCGGCGCTCGATCACTTGACCAAGCTGGACGCGGAACTGGACGACAGGCCGGCGGGCGGGTTCAAAATCACATTTTCCCCCCCTTTTAAGCCCGCCAACACGCTCATGCGTCCGTCGTCCAAGTTGACGCCCAAACGCACCAGGCGCAGGGACACGGTGTCTCCGTCGACGACAAACACACTGGGGAAACTACCGCGCCACACCAAGGCTTCGACGGGCACCACCGGTGCGGTGCGGTTGGCGGATGAGGTGTCGGGAACGCGGACCTCGGCATACATGCCGGGGCCGCCGGGTGTGCCTTCGGGCAGATCGAATTTCACGGTCACGGTGTGACCGGACGCATCCGCCATGGGGAAAATTTGCGCCACGCGGGCCATCACTTCGGGGCCGCGCACATCCAGACGCGCAGGCAACATCATGCCTTTGTCCAAGCTGGACACCAGACGCACAGGAACCTCGACCTGCAAACGCAGATATTTGGTGTAGGCGTAACGCACCAAGGACTGGCCGGGCTGGACGGTATCGCCTTCTTCCACCAGTTTTTGCGTGATCACGCCATCGAACGGCGCCAGTGTACGTGTATCGCGCAAGCTGGCGTCCAGCGTTTCAAGGCGCGCGTGCGCCTGTAGCAACTGACTTTGCGCTTGGTTCATGCCGCTGTAGCTGCTGTATAGGTCGGCTTGACGCTCCACCCCGGTGTTGGAATTGCCCACCATGTTGGAAAATCCACGGGTGAAGAATTGGTCGAACATGGTCGGCATGCCCATACCCGGCATGCCGGTGACCGAATTGGTGCGCGGCGAGATCAATTCACGCGAATACTGCACGCGGGCGTTTTGCATGCCCGCTTGCGCGCTGGCGATATCGGCCAACGCGGCGCGGCGTTGGGCCTGAATGCTGTCGTCATTAATGGTGACGAGAAGCTCTTCCTTGGTGAAGGAATCCCCCTCCGCGCCGGAAATGAACGTCACGCGCCCCGGAGACTGGGCGGCAAGATTGACTTCTTTATAGGGCACCACGGTTCCCGCCAGCGTGGTCATTTCGCCGATCTGTTCGACCGCCACGGTCGCGGTCTGAAATTCGGACGCCTGAGCGGAAGGCGCGAGGCCAAATGTTGCAACACTCAGTGCCAGTACAACAGCACCGTGCAACACTCCGGTCTTCTTGTTTGTATTCCGCCCCAGCATTCCCAATCTCCCGATTTGGTCTTGATGTTCGTGTATTTATCTAATCATGATTGCAGATTTGTGACTTGGACAACTTATGCTTTGGACATGGCCGCAAAGCTTTTGACAAAAGGGCCGGCCATGCGCGGGTCTTTCACCATCGCACCGTAATCGCCGACCTGAAATTGCAGCTTGCGCGACGTATACGCCATGCCGAGCCCCATCATCCCCGGAGGCTTTTTCATCCATTTCCCCCAGTCGCCTTCGCTCGCGCGCATGTCCCAGTTCACGTCCTGGCCTTCGTATGCGCTGGCGGAAACGGCCTTGCCATTTTCCACGACAAGCACGCCCAGCGGGCTATCCGCGCCGAGAAATCCATATGCAATGGTCGAAGAGAAACCTATTTTCTCCAGCTCATCCGAAAGGCCTTGTTCAGCATTCCAGACGTTCTGAAACGATGCCATCCAATCTGCCGAAAATAGATCTGCCATGTTTATTCTCCCCCTATTTCACTTCACACCGGGCTTATCGATACCCTGGTTGGTTGTTTTTATACCCCTGCGCCAAGCCACAGTAGCCTGAGAAAATCATTTCGTTAACCCCTTATAAAGCAATCGCCGTGCCACATGGATGACGCTGCGTATAGTCCATTGATATTAAAAACATTTCGCTCATAAGAATGTTTCGGTGCCGCACTTTCCCGCAACACCCGTATATTAGACTACTATTATATAACGTATTGATAATATTCAATTTTTTTTCATGCAACGCCCTGCAACATGTTGCGCAACACTTCATTTCATGTCAGCATCCTTTGCAACGACCACCAACAACAGCCGCAAAGGTAGTGGGAGAAACACGCACATGGGAATAATAGACCACAAGCTCGACCTGGCCGCGGTGAACCCGCTGTTTGAAACTCTAATCACGTGCATTTCCGACGGTGTCCTCATCACGGACGAGGATGGGGAGATTTTGTGCCAGAACGAAGCATCCAGGCAAATGCTGGGTGAAAACAATATCGATACGGCTGGGGAGCGAGAGCTGGACAGAATATTCGATTTGGCGAAGCAATCCACCTGCGCGGCCTTTTCCTATGCGACGCCCGGCTCCCCCCTGGATAGCTTTGTGCGCATCAAGGAGCAGTTTCAGGCGGGTGGCTCGACCCGCGATCTGGAGTTTTATCTCGGAACCATCACGGTGCCCGAAAACGATCGACGGCTGAATGTCGTCATTTCCCAGGACCGAACCCAATCCAAAGGGCCGGACGGTGTTCCCGAATTGAAAAAGCAAGGGTTCATCACCAATGACCGGGAGATGCTGTCGATCATATCGCGGCTGGAACAAATCGCAGATTCAACTGCGCCCGTGCTCTTGATGGGCGAGTCTGGAACCGGCAAAACTCAAGTCGCGCGCATGATCCACGAACACAGCCCTCGCGCAAGGAAGCCGTTGGTTGAAGTCAACTGCGCCGCCATTCCCGAACAACTCCTTGAATCCGAGCTGTTCGGCCACGTCAAAGGGGCTTTCACCGGCGCCACGCAAAAGCGTAAGGGGCGCTTTCAAGCCGCCCACGGCAGTACATTGCTGCTCGACGAAATCGGCGAAATCCCGTTGCACCTGCAAGCCAAGCTGCTGCGCGCCATTCAGGATCAACGCTTCGAGCCGGTGGGCTCGGACGAAACCATCGAGGTCGATGTGCGGGTCGTGTCCGCCACCAATCAGAACCTGCGCGACATGGTCAACGAAGGCAAATTTCGCGCCGACTTATTTTACCGCCTTGCCGTCGTGCCGATCAAAATCCCGCCATTGCGCGAACGCGTCGGCGACATCCCATTGTTGCTGAAGCACTTTTGCACCGACCTGACCGCACGCGGATATCCCAACGATGTCGCCTGCACGCCGGACGCCATGCGCCTGATGATGGACTACCCATGGCCCGGCAACGTGCGTGAGATGGTCAATGCCGTCGAACACGCCTACATCTGCGCCATCGATAAAGCGGTGCTGCCGGAAAGTCTGCCCCAAGACATTCGCCACCACGCCATCGGCGGATCTTATACGGGTATCGCCGATATGCCGACGTCATACACGCGCCGACAAGGAGACATGCCCCCCACCGCTGCAGAGAATGGCACGGGCGGTGGGAACGCGGATATCGAGGAAATCCGCCAAGCTCTTCATGCCGCTGGCGGCAACAAATCTGCGGCCGCCAAAGCGCTGGGCATCGACCGCACCACCCTATGGAGACGCATGCGCAAGTTTGGCTTGGCTTAGGGACTGAGGAGCGCTAGCCTCCCGGTGAACGACCTTTGAGCGGAAACATGCCATGAAGCGTTTTGCGGTCCTTTTGTTTTTTCTTCCGGTGCTCGGTTTTGCCGATACCGCTCAGGCCGGGTCTGGGGTGAGCCTCTACGGCAACTGGTGCGGTCCCGGCACGAGCCTCAACAGCCCGCCGCCTATAGATCCCTTGGACGATGCGTGCATGCGCCACGACATCTGTTACGCAACACAAGGATCGGCGGCGTGCGAATGCGACGTCGCGTTCATGCGCGAATTGCGCCAGAGCCCTTACCCCAACCAAGATACGTTTCTCAGGGCACGGGCGATGTACGATGCTCTGGCGATGACGCCGTGCGACGACCCCAGCGGCTGGGCGCTCAAACAAAGCTTGATGTGGGGCGACATCGCCGACGACGCAATCAGCGGCCGCGCGACACCTTTTGAAGTCCCGGCGCGGTGGATGTATCTGTTTTCGCGCACCAATCCCTATTGAGGGAACCGCCCGGCCGCTTCGATGCGCTTGCCGGAAACATTTGCGGACACCCGCACGGGGCATCGCCCCCGCGCCATCAATCTGATAATCTCTACCGATCGAATTGAATTTTAGGACGATGCCTGGATTTATCGTGCCTCATACACTTGATGAAAATGTACTTTCCATTGCAGCAAAAACCCGCCGGGACCTGATCGTTCCCGTCGGAACGGTTTTTGTGATCAGCGTCATCATCATTTCAGCGTTGGTTCTCTTCGCGACCAACCGTCTCAACCGCATTTCCGAGGACAAATCGGTGCACCTGGCGGGATCGGTCATTTCAGGGCATGAAGACACCCTCAACAGATTGAACATCGATTCAGCCTATTGGGATCAAGCCGTCGAAAAACTGGTCTACACCTTCGATCCGGTTTGGGCGGATGACAACATCGGTGCCTTTTTAAATGAAAGTTTCGACGTTTACTCATCATACGTCGTCAACGCCGAGAATCGCGCCACCTACAGTGCGGTCGAAGGAGAGAGCGTTGAGGACGACCCCGTCGCGCGTATGGGCGAAGCGCTTAAAACGTTAATCGAACGGGCGAGAACCTCGACCACCACGGATGAGGTGCCGATCCCTGTTTCTGGGTTCGTCCGCGATGGCGAGCGCCTTCTTCTCGTTTCCGCAACGCGCCTGACAACTTACGCCAACGTGGACGGGGAAGAAGTCTCCACGGGGACCCAATCCGTTCTTGTCATGACGCAAGACATCAATGCCGACTTGCTTGATGAGTTGGGGGCCAATTATCTTTTGTCGAATTTTCGCCTCGACCTTTCTTCCAATCCGTCACGGGCCCGTATGGCTTTGATGATCAAGGACCCGACCGGCAAGCAGATCGGCACACTGCTGTGGGAGACCGACCACCCCGGAACGGTGATGCTGAGGTGGGTGGCTCCCGTGATCACCGCGTTGTTTTTTTTAATGGGTGGGTTGGTGTACCTTGCCGTGTCTCGGGCGAACCGCGTATCGCGGAACATCCTGCAAGAAGAAATGGCCCGCCATGAAATGGAGCGGGCCTTGATTCAATCGCAAAGACTTCAAGCGCTTGGGAATCTGGCTGGAGGCGTCGCGCACAACTTCAACAACTTGCTGCAACCCATTTTGATGCTGTCCTTATCGCTGCGCAAAGCCATTGCCGACAACAGCCCGGAGCGCGAAGACCTCGACGTGATGATCGAGGCCTGTAACAGAGGCGCTGATTTGGTCGAGCAAATTTCTCTTTTCACCCGTGAAGACGATGGCGGCATCACGGGTGAAAACATCTACGCCGTCGTGCGACAAGGACTGAAGCTGGCGTCATCGACCATTCCCTCCACCATCACCGTGGATGCGGATCTTGATGAAAACACGGGTACGGTCCTGGTGGATGCAACGGAAGCGCTGACGGTGCTGATGAACCTCATCTCCAATGCCGTCGACGCCATGCACGGCCATGTCGGCAGCCTGTCCATTGCGCTCTCACGAGCTCATGTCGGCGAAAACGATGAAAACGCAATTCCCGAACTTCAACAAGGCACCTATGCCCATCTCTGCGTGAGCGATACAGGGACCGGCATGGACCCGGAAACCTTGCGCAGGGCCTTCGACCCCTTCTTCACCACCAAGGATGTCGGAAAGGGCACCGGACTCGGCCTATCGACCGCCTACGGCATCGTGACCCGTCGGGGAGGCGCCATTCACACGTCCAGCACACCGCAAATGGGATCGACCATTGACGTCTATTTCCCCCTTGTCGGCAAAACTCAATAGCTCTGCGGCGTGTGCGTGAGGCCGTGGCGGTTGCACGCAAGAGAGACTGAGACCAACAAGCTCAAACAAAATCCCTTGCTTGGTGGTTTGATGTCCAGGCGTCACTTTATGATGGAAATGAAACATCAAGAGGTGCACGCTTGCAGTGTTAAATCCTGATCGAATCATGTAATTTAACCGGAACATTGAGCTTGATCGTTAGGATTGAGAATGGCGAATATTTTGATCACAGACGATGAAGACATCGTCCGATATGCGTTGCGAGCGATTCTTGAGAGATCGGGGCATACCGTTTTTGAAGCCCATGACGGCGAGGATGCGCTTGGCATTCTGGCGGACCACGCCATAGATACCGCCATTGTGGATATGATCATGCCCAATAAGGAAGGTGTTGAAACGACCATAGAAATCCGGCGCAAGTATCCAGCCGTTAAGGTTGTGGCGATATCCGGTGGGGGACGCAGCCACAACTTCGACTTTTTGAAATATGCGCAGCAATTTGGCGCCCATGCCATTCTCCGCAAGCCGTTTACGGACGAGCAGTTGCTCGAAAGTATATCCCCGTAACAACAATACTGAATCACGACATCGCGAGGGCCCATCGCAATGACAATCGATCAGAACGAAAAAGAAGAGTTTCAGACCCTAACCCACCGACTGAAAAATCGTGGCGACCAGTTGGTGGGCCGGATACACCTTTTCAGGCTGAATCGTCTTCGCGAGCATTTCGGTGGGCAATGGGGACACTTGTCGGAAAGCGTTCACGCCACATTCAACTCCATTCTTAAGGGGCACGCCCTCAGCAACATCGTTTTCTTCCCCTACGATGAAGATTCGTATCTGGTTTTTTCATTTCGGGGCAGCACAAAGCAGGCCCAGGCCAGAGCGGAAGACATCAGCCAAGAAATTCTTGCCAAGCTGTTGGGCACCGAAGCGCCGGCCGATCTCGTAGAAGTATACACCTGGGCGCTGGACGCCAAGGACCATGCCGGTTTTCAGTTCATGGACCCTTTCCCCGAAGCGCCGCCGCTCCATACGGTCAGCGACGTTCAATTCCTCTATCGCCCCCTGATGTCGGTTCGAGACAGAACCATTTCGGCTTATCAGTGCCTGCCCGTGCGACCGTTGGGAGCGGTCGGGTTCAGTTCGGGCTATGACATGCTGGTCACCCCCAACAGCCCAAAAGAGATTTCCGAACTTGACGATCTCACGCTTGAGAACGCCTTGGTGGAGTACGAACGTTTGGCGAGCATGCAAGCACACTGTCGAATTGTTCTGCCCATACACTTTGCGACCCTCACCCACTCGGATCAGGGACAGGCATACCTGAACAAGTGCCGGATGTATTTTTCGAACAAAACGAACGCCGCGAGCTTCGAATTGTTCGGCCTTCCCGAACGGCTCACCGAATACAATTTCGGCTCCTTGGTCTGGCAATTGCGCTCCGTCGCCCAACACATCAGCGCGCGGGTGTCCATTGATCACCCGGATTTCGTGGACCTGCGGGTGGCCGGGGTACAGGGAGTGAGCATCGACCTGTACGACGATTTCCGCAGCGAAAACCAGCTTCTCGAAAAACTCGACCGCTTTTGCGAACTCGCCCACCACGAAGACCTCCAGACATGCGTCTCGGGCATCCGCACGGTAAGCCTCAACACAGCGGCGATCTGTTCCGGCGCCGATTTGGTCGGTGGGTACCCTGTGTCCGAGGTCTATCGCACGATCAAAGACCCACGAAAGCTTGATCTCCATGCCCAATACCGCGCTACCGTGAATGCTGAGCATCACCCGAACCATTGACCGACGCCATGAGGCAGGGTTATGGGCTTGCGTCGGCCTTCTCAAGTTTTTGGCCGATTTTCTTGGCTTTGAGCGCTGTGCGAGCCGTTTCGTATTTTGCGTCGTTCCAAAACATCAGACAGCCGTTGCAGCCCAAACCGCAGCAGCTTTCCAAGCCCAGCGCCGGGGTCTTGCCTGTATGCGCGCGGCCTTTCAGAGTTGGCCGTTCTTCGCTGCCGTCGCGCAAGCCGCGCTCCATATCCATGCTCATCAGATTGCCTTGCAACAGCGCTTGACGTTCCTCGGTCAGCACCGCTTCGGTGCGCCCCACCGTCAAGGCGGGCAGCATGGTTTTGAGGCTGGCGATGTCTTCGTTGTGAAACACGGACGCGGGAATGCGGATGGCGCGGCCTTGGCCGGGGTTGGCCTTATCGGCAACCTCACCCGTGTCTGCATTTTCGAACTCATACAGGCGCAAACGAATAGGCTCGATCTCTTGGGGAGCAAGGAACTCGATCACTGCACCGGACTTGAGGGCATTGCGCAAGCCGAAGATCATATCGTCGCCGTCCCAACGTTCAATCACGCCCGCGAACAGCCACCCGCCCACGGTGTCGGTGCGCTCATAATTGTGCGCCAAATTGGTCAGCCGTCCGTCATGAAATCCCAGAGAATAACCGCGATTTTGCAAGGTGTAGATTTCGCGCAAATACGGATCCGGCGACCAGTTGTCGGGGTCCGCGTACCACGCGTCGATGGCCAGACGGTACGCCCGCGCCGTGACGGCGGCGTAATATTCGCTTTTGTTGCGCCCTTCGACTTTCAAACTGTCCACGCCAATGCGTAGATAATCGTCCAGCTTGGGCATCAAGCACAGGTCCTTGGCGTTGAGGATATACGAGCCGCGATCGTCTTCTTCGAGCTTCATCAGCTCACCGGGGCGAAATTCTTCTTCCAGATAAAAGTCGAAATCGTCCTTGTTGTCGGGGGTGATTTCGACCTCTTCGCCGTCCTTGCGCCGGGCCCGGACCTTGTAGTTCCACCGGCAGCTCTGCGCGCAATTGCCTTGGTTCGCGCCACGTTCGGCCAGATAGTTGGACAGCAAACACCGCCCCGAATAGGTCATGCACATGGCCCCGTGAACAAACGCTTCGAGCTTGATGTCGGGGCACTTTTCGCGGATTTCAGTGAGCTCTTCGAAGCTCACTTCACGCGCCAGAACACACAGCTTGGCACCCAGTGAGGCCCAGCTTTGCACCGTCAGCCACGAACACGCATTGGCCTGGGTGGACACGTGCAAATCCAGTTCCGGCGCGTGCTCGCTCAAATAATGAAACACCCCTTGATCCGAAACGATCACCCCGTCGGGCTTGACCGTGCGCACGGTTTGGACGAATTCCGGCAGCTTTTCGATGTCGCGGTTGTGGGTGAACAGGTTCAGCGTCAGGTAAATGCGTTTGCCGCGTTCATGGGCAAAGCGCACGCCTTCCAACAATTCGTCCAAGGTAAACGACGATTGGGTGCGCAGCGACAGATCAGGCGTGCCCGCATAAACGGCATCCGCACCATACAAAATCGCGGTTTTCAGCTTCGCAAGCGAGCCTGCGGGCATCAGCAGTTCGGATCGATGTGAAGTGTGTTTGCTTGTCATGCGCCCTCATATCACTTCAGGAGGGCCGTTTCCACGGTTCTGTGCGGGTTACGTCTTGTTCAACATCTGCAACGTGTTCAAGTCGAAGTGCATGTTCAGCAACGACGACAGGTTGGATGAGGGTGAGCTGTGCGTATCCGTTCCCTGCTCACCGAACATCGGTGTTAAACCCATTGAAAAACGCTGTACATCTGTCATCTCAGCATTATAGCCGTTCATGCGCGCGGTCATGCGTTGGATGATATAATCCCTGATCCGATCACCACTGAGGTCTTCGGCTGGGGGCGTCACAGGTTTTACGTCCGCCAGCCGAGCTGTCGAAAATGGCAGTTGAAGCGGCTCAAACGTCATCGCCATGGGGCTTCCTTTCTCATCATGTGCACGTGTCCATGCAATCGACACGCCATAGATCAAAAATGACAACAAATTGATTTTACTTAATTTATTTCAGAATTACGTTTTCTAGACAGTACGTTCAGCAGGACAAAATGGCCCGCACCCGGAAAATAATGCCGAGGAAAACTGTAAACCTTGGGCCAAGCGCGCAATTGCTGTACAGCTAGCGAAGACCTGAATTCAACATCGTGAGCTTGCCCCCTGCCATGAGCCCCCTCGAAAAACGCGCCCAGTTGTGGACCATCTTTGCGACGATTTTGGTCTCCACCTCTTTTCCCGTCGGGGCGGCCATCGCGCAAGGGTTGGACAGCGTGGTGCTGACGTTGCTGCGCTTTTCCCTGGCGGCTTTAATGTTCGGCCCTCTGGTGGCGCTGAAGTACGGCCTACCCTTGCCTTCGCTCAAAGACCTCGCTCGCTATGCTTTGGTGAGCGCCTGCCTGGTCGGGTTTTTCTGGGGTATGTTCGAAGCGTTGCGCTTCACCACTGCGCTCAACACCGCGACCATATTCACCCTGACGCCGATCATCGCCGCGGGCGTATCGGCGGTATTGTTGAAGGAACGGCTCAAGACACGATCCTTCGTGGCCTTGGGGCTGGGTCTCATCGGTGCGGTATGGGTGATTTTTCGCGGCAATTTTTCCAGCTTGGCCGCCCTAGACCTCAACGTCGGCGACGCAATCTTTCTCGCCGCCACGGTGTCCATGGGCTTTTACGGGCCGTTGGTGAAACATCTGCACCGTGGCGAGCCCATGGTGCAGATGAGCTTTTGGATTTTGCTCACCGGCACCGGATGGCTTTTGCTCTTGGCCCTGCCGCGTATGGGCGACATCGATTGGGGGGGCGTGCCTGAAAACGTCTATTGGGGTATTTTGTATCTGGCCTTCTTCTCCACCGTGATCACGTTTTTCGTGTTCCAGTGGAGCGCCCTGATCATCGGCCCGACCAAGGTTCTGTCTTACACCTACCTCAACCCGGTTTTGGTTTTGATCATCGGCTTATTGCTAGGCCACGATGCGCCGCCTGCTCTCACCTATCCCGGTTTGGTCTTGGTTTTGGGTGCAACCGTGGTGTTGCAAACCGCGCCACCGAGAACAGCCGCTTAAGAGCCTTCGATCTCTTCGCGCAACATTTCCAAAGTCAGCCACTGTTCTTCGGCCCCTTGCAATTCGCCCACCTTGGCTTCCAGTTCGCCCGCTGTTTTGGCGAACGCATTCGGGTCGCGGCTATAGAGGTCCGGATCGTCCATTTTGGCTTGCAGACGATTAATCTCGGCACTCAACTCTTCCATGCGCGCAGGCAAGGTTTCCAGCGCGTACTTTTCCTTGTACGACAGCTTGGGCTTGCCCGCAGGGGGGCTAGCGTCGGTTTTCGGTTTGGCTTTGGTGGGTTTTTCGTCCACCTTGGCCGCCGGGCGCGCGCCGACGCCGAAACCGCGCTGCGCCACCATGTCCGAATAGCCACCCGGATATTCGCGCCAAGCCCCCGCGCCAGCGCTGTCGCTTTCATCGACGATCACCGACGTCACCACCCGGTCGAGAAAATCGCGGTCGTGGCTGATCAAGATTACGGTGCCGTCGAAATCGGCGAGCATTTCTTGCAGCAAATCCAGGGTTTCCAAATCCAGATCGTTGGTCGGCTCGTCCAGCACTAAGACATTGGCCGTCTGCGTCATCGCGCGCGCCAGCATCAGCCGTCCGCGTTCCCCACCTGACAGGGCGTGAACCGGAGTGTTGGCTTGTTCGGGCGAAAACAGGAAATCTTGCATATAGCCCATGACGTGCTTTTGCTGACCGCCGACGGTGACGCTGTCGCCGTTGCGTCCGGTGAGCACGTCAACCAACGACCAATCGGGATTGAGCGCGTCGCGCATTTGATCAAGGCTCGCCAACTCGATCTTGGCACCCATCGTCACGGTGCCGCCGTCGGGTTCGAGCTTACCGATCAGCATGTTGAGCAGCGTGGTCTTACCCGCGCCGTTGGCTCCGACGATGCCCAGCCGGTCGCCACGCAGTACGCGGGTGGAAAAGTCCTTCACCACCACGTTCTCGCCGTAAGCCTTGGTGATATTTTCGGCCTCCAACACCCGCTTGCCCGACGCCCCACCTTGCGAAACGGTCAGCTTAACCGATCCCGTCATGGCGCGTTGATCGCGGCGGTCTTGGCGAAGTTGGTCGAGCGCACGCAAGCGGCCCATGTTGCGTTTGCGCCGCGCCGTCACGCCGCGTTGCAGCCAGTGCAGTTCGCGCACGATCTTGCGGTCCAGCTTATGACGGTCCAACTCGATCTGTTCCAAGGTCTCGTCGCGCCACGCTTCGAAGTGGGCGAACGACTTGGGCAGTTTATGGGTGACGCCTTGGTAAATCCACACGCTGGCTTGCGACACGTTTTCCAAAAAGCGCCGATCATGGCTGATCACCACCAAGGCGGCGTTGAGGGCATTGAGTTCCGTTTCCAGCCATTCGATCACCGCGAGATCGAGATGGTTGGTGGGCTCGTCCAGCAACAAGATGGCGGGTTTGGCCGCCAGCGTGCGCGCCAGCGCGGCGCGGCGTTTTTCGCCGCCCGAAAGCGTCGCCGGGTTTTCCTGACCGCCGAGACCCAAATCCGTCAGCAACACCTGGGCGCGGTAGAGATCGTCATGGGGGCCGAGGCCCGCCTCGACATACTCAAGCGCGGTGTCGAAACCGCTCAAGTCCGGCTCTTGGGGCAGATAATTCACGGAAATGCCGGTTTGCAAGACCCGCTCACCTTTGTCGGGTTCGATCTGACCCGCGGCGATTTTCAGCAAGGTCGACTTGCCGCAGCCGTTGCGACCGACCAGGCACAGGCGTTCGCCCTGGGCCACGGTCAGGTCGGCACCTTCCAACAACGGCGTGCCGCCGAAGGTCAGATGAATATCGCGAAGGGTGAGAAGTGGTGCCGCCATGCGCCGTATGTAGCGCGCCAACCGCCTGGGAGCAAGGCGTTAAGTCACTTCCCACCCGATATCGGATTTGATCCGTTCAACGACATTAAAAACGCCCAACTCGACGTCCGGCGACAGCTTGGCGCCCAAGTTAAAATTTGCGCCCTCGATGCCGTAAACGATCAGGTCCGTGGGCAAGCGGTCTAGGGCACGGGCCATTTCCACCGCCTCTGCCACGCCGAACTGGTGGCTGGAATGGCGAAAAAAGTTGCGCGGCAATTCTTCCATGTTGGCCTCAAACCGGTGCAGGGTGCCCGGCGGCGCGCCGGACAGCGCCGCGTCGATGACGATCACACGCCCTTGGTCGCGCCACATTTCCATCAATTCCGCCCCGTCGCCATCAAAGACGTAGGCTGGGATGTCGTCGGTGCGCAAATGCGCCACCACGGCCGCCGCCGCGCCATCGTCACCGCGCAAGGCGTTGCCGACGCCAATGATCCAAGGGATGGGCTTAGTCGCGTTCAATGTTGAGCCTCAAAAAGTGCGTGGCGCAGGAAATGCACGGATCGTAATTGCGGATGGTCTGCTCGCACCGCCATTTCAAGTCTTCATCCGCCAATTCCATGTTGCGCTCGACCACGCCGCGTAGATCGGCCTCGATCTGTTTTTGATTCTGCGCCGTGGGCGGCACGATGGTGGCGTTTTCGATCAGACCATCCGCGTCGATGCGGTAGCGATGATAACATATGCCGCGTGGCGCTTCTGTACAGCCATGTCCGGTTTCGGCGCGCGGTTTCACTTTCACACACGACGCATCGGGCTCTTCATACGTCTGAGCGATACGCAACGCCTCTTCACAGGCATACTGCGTTTCCACCATGCGCACCACGATGCTTTGAAACGGATTGGTGCAGGTGGGCGCCAAACCCGCCTCTTTCGCGGTGGCTTTCGCCAGCTTGGACAATTGATCGAAGTTGTTGTTGTAGCGCGCCAGCGGACCGACCAGGTAAGCCGCACCGTCCTTACTCATGCCATGCAGTGCGTTGGAATGGGCGACATGTTCTTCCAAAAAGTGATCGGGGAACTCCCGCACCGCGATGTCGAGGCCGCGATTGGATACGATCCGTCCATCTTGAATGGCGTACTCGTCCGCGTGGCGCATCGACACGCAGGTGTAATCGTATTCGTAATTTGGAAACTCGAAGCCACCGAACGCCAGCGCCAATTCGCGCGACGTTTCCATGGCCCACTTCAACGGCTCGATCAATTCACGCACGCGGGTCTTGGCAGGCACTTTGTAAAACCCGCCGACCTTGAGGTTCACGGGATGCACCGCGCGACCGCCGACGACTTCCAAAATATCGTTGCCGGTTTTTTTGAGCTTGAGCGCCTTTTTGACCAGTTCCGGATTGGCCTTGGCGATTTGCAGCGCGTCATCCAGCCCTAAGAAATCCGGCGCGTGCAACATCGCTGCGTGCAAAACATGGCTTTCGATCCATTCGCCGCAATAGATCAACCGCCGCAAATCGCGCAGCGGTCCGCTGACCGTCACGCCCAAGGCATCTTCCATGGCTTGGCTGGCACCCAACAGATAGGCGATGGGGCAAATGCCGCAGATGCGTGACGTGATGTCGGGGGCCTCGGAAAAATCGCGACCGCGCAGCAGCGCTTCGAAAAAGCGTGGAGGCTCAAAAATGCGGAACTTCAGGTCTTTGATTTGACCGTCTTTGATGCGCAGGTCCAGTGCACCTTCGCCTTCGACCCGCGACAGAGCGTCCACCTTGATGATACGCGAAGAGGTTTTAGTCATGGTTCAAGCTCTCCTTCGCGAACGGTGCGGCGGCGGCGTTGAAGGTGCGAAACAGATCGCGGCGTTGCTTGTCACTCAGCCCCAACTCGCCCAGCTTTTCGGCCAGCGCATGGGTGTTGGGCAGCTCCTTTGGACCGAAACAACCATAGCAGCCCCGGTCGCACGTTGGGCATACGTTACCGCACCCCGCCTGCGTCACGGGCCCCAAGCACGCTTGGCCTTTTGCCACCATCACACACACCGTGCCTGACATTTTACATTCCATGCACTGACTGTGGTTCGGCACGTTGGGTTTGCGCCCGGCCAAGGTCGCACCTAGCACTTCCAGCAACTGCATCTTGTTGATCGGGCAACCGCGCAGTTCCAAATCCACCGGCACGTGGTCGGCGATGGCGGTGGATTTTTTCAAGGTCTCGATATATTCGGGGTGGGCGTAGACCGCGTTGATGAAATCGTCCACGTCGGCGAAGTTCTTCAGCGCCTGAATGCCGCCTGCGGTAGCGCACGCGCCGATGGTGATGAGCATCTTCGATTGCTTGCGCACGCGGTGGATGCGCTTTTCTTCATCCGCCGTGGTGATGGAACCTTCAACCAATGAAATGTCGTAAGGGCCTTTGACCTGAGCGCGGGTGGCTTCCAAGAAATACGCGATCTCGACACTGTCCGCGACATCCAACAACTCGTCTTCGCAGTCGAGCAAACTCAGCTGGCAGCCGTCGCACGACGAAAATTTCCACACCGCAAGTTTCGGCTTTTTGAGTGCCATCACAGCCCCCTCACCTGCATCAAGTTTTCGATACGCGCATACGGAAACACCGGGCCGTCCTTGCAGATGAAATGACCGCCGAACTGGCAATGGCCGCAATGGCCCACCGCGCACTTCATGTTGCGTTCCATCGACACGTAGATGTCATCTTTGTCCACGCCTTGGTCGCTGAGCTCTTTAATGGTGAAGCGCATCATCAGTTCCGGGCCGCAAACAAACACCTTGACGTGGCGGGCGTCGAAATTGGCGCGCCCGATCAAACGCGTCACCACACCGACGTTGCCCGCCCAATCGCGTCCGGCGTGATCGACCGTGACATCGACGTAGGTGTCCAGCCGCCCGCGCCAGCTTTGCAGCTGTTTCAAGTACAACACATCCGCAGGGGAGCGCGCACCGTATAAAATCACGAAACGCCCATACTTGGACCGATTGGCGAGCACGTGCTCAATGGCCGGGCGCAACGGGGCAAGGCCGATACCGCCGGCGATGATCACCACGTCGTTGCCTTGTGCCTCAACCACCGGCCAAGGACTGCCAAACGGGCCGCGCACGCCGATCTCGGCACCCTTTTTCAACTTCGACAGTGCATCCGTGACCGCGCCGACAGTGCGCACGGTATGGACCAATTTTTCAGGGTTGGCGGGATTACCACTGATGGAAATCGGCACCTCACCCACGCCGAACGCGTAGAGCATGTTGAACTGGCCCGGCTCAAACGCAAAGCCGTTTTCAGACGCAGATACAAGTTCGACACTGAACGTGTCTTTTAGCTCTTGGATCCGCTTGGCGATGGAGAGCGGTATCGGCGTCATGGCGTCAAGCTTGGGCTGCGTACTCATATCAGGTCCTTCAGGACTGGCCGTACATATCGGTGAGCTGCTGGCGCGCACTGTACAGTCGCTTGGCCATCACCGGCACGAAGCGGCTGTAGAGATCGAATCCCAGCGCATTGTCCTTCTTGAGTTTCTTGCGCAAACACGTGGCTTCCAGGCTGATTACACGGGTCAGCTCCACGGCGCGGATGTCGTAGGCCCATTCATAGGGCGGCACCATCCACGACCAGCCGAACACATCGCCATCATGCAGGGTTTCGATCACCAGTCCGTCTTGGCCTTGAACATGAAATTCAAGCGCCACCGTGCCGGAACGGATGAAATAAAACCGTTCGGCGGCTTTGCCTTCGTGGGCAATATAAGCGCCCTCATCGAAGCGTTCGTTGCGCGCACAGCCCGACAAGGTTTTGCGCGAGGTTTCATCCATGCCATGAAAGAACGGATGTTCCGCCATCAGTTTGTCGAGACCTTCCACTTTCACCATATCAAGTGCTCCTTATCCCTCATCTGCTATGGCGCGGACTTCGGCGGTGATGTCGATGCCGACCGGGCACCAGGTGATGCACCGCCCGCACCCGACACAGCCCGACACACCGAACTGATCGTGCCACGTGCTCAGTTTATGGCTCATCCACTGGCGGTAACGATCCGCACCATCGCGGCGAATGGCGCCGCCGTGGATGGTGCTGAAATCCAATGTGAAACACGAATCCCACTGCCGCCACCGCTCTGCCGTTTGGCCGTCCAAGCTGGTGGTGTCGGTGGTGGTGTTGCAAAAGCACGTCGGGCACACCAGCGTGCAGTTGGCGCAGTCAAGACAGCGTTTGGCGATCTCTTGCCAGCGTGGGCTTTCCAGGTTTTCCGCGACGATTTTCGCCGCGTCCTTGGGCATTTCACGGCCCATGGATTTGACCGCTTTGTTCACGGCTTTCTTCGCCGCCTTGAAATCGGCGGGCAAAGCTAAACGGCCATCCAGACGGGCAAGGATTTTTGCGCCCCGGTCCGATCCCGCCTCGACCAAAAATGTGTGACTGTCTTTTTTGGTCAGTTCGGTGAGCGCAAGATCGTATCCGTCTTTGACTTTGGGTCCGGTATTCATGGAGGTGCAAAAACAGGTCGCCGCGGCGCGCCGACAGTTGACAGCGACGATCAAGGCTTTGTCACGTCGCGCCTTATAGTCGGTGGCGGTGTGCTCGCCTTCGACAAACACTTTGTCTTGGATTTGAATGGCGGCCAACTCGCACGCCCGCACGCCGATGAAGGCGTATTTGGGGGCATCGACCTCGCCTTGAACCTCAAAGCCGTTGTCGGTCTTTTGCGCCGTCCACAGCTTTTCCTTAGGCGGGAACAGGTAGCGCTTCCAGGTTTGCGCACCGTGGGTGAAATCGAAATAAGCGGGCTTTTTGGCATTGGACAGTCGATATGCACCGGGTTTTTGATTGTCAACCACCCCCAAGGGCATCTCATCGGCAGAGGAAATCTCTTCTAACACCACCGCACCGTCGCGGGTTTTGGCGCCGATGGTTTTGTAGCCGCTTTTGCGCAACGCCTTGATCAGGCTGTCCAGCCTGGAGGCTTCGATCACACATGCCTGGGAGCCGTCAGAAGTGCTCATAAGTCCCCATCCTATGTACGCAGTTCGCGTAAATTCTCACAGAATTATAAAGCACTTATGACAAACGGTCGAAGGTTATCGCGTATTACGTCTTTCGCGCCCGGGCAAAGGCTTCCGCCAGCGCACCGCCAGATGTGTCGGGCGTTTTGGACGGCTTGGACTTGGGCGCTTTGTGCTGTGAGCGAACGGGCGAGTGTGAGCGTTTGGGCGCATCGCCGTCTTGCGTTTTGCTGCGCATGGTCAGCGAAATGCGTTTGCGCGCCGCATCGACCTCTTGCACACGGACCTTGACCACATCGCCGGGTTTGACAATTTCGCGCGGGTCTTTAACGAACCTGTCGGCCAGTTGCGACACATGCACCAAGCCGTCTTGGTGCACGCCGACATCGACGAACGCGCCGAAATTGGCAACGTTGGTGATCACGCCTTCGAGCTGCATGCCGGGCTTGAGATCGCTGAGCTTTTCCACGCCGTCTTTAAACGCGGCGGACTTAAATTCCGGGCGCGGATCGCGACCGGGCTTTTCCAGCTCAACCAAAATGTCTTTGACCGTCGTGGGGCCAAAGTTTTCATTGGCAAAGTCTTGTGGGTTGAGTGCGCGCAACACCTTGGCGTTACCCATCAGGTCGCTCAACCCGGTTTTGGTGCTCGCCATGATGCGTTCCACCAGCGCATAGCTTTCCGGGTGCACAGACGACCCATCCAACGGATTGTCGCCGTTTTTGATGCGCAGAAATCCGGCGCACTGCTCAAACGCTTTGTCGCCCAAACGCGGCACCCTCATCAAGTCCTTGCGGCTTTTGAACGCGCCGTTGGCGTCGCGATACGCCACCACGTTGGCCGCCAGACTATCGCCGAGCCCCGACACTTGCGCCAACAAAGGCTGCGACGCAGTGTTCAAGTCCACACCCACGGCGTTGACGCAATCTTCCACCACCGCTTCCAACGCGCGGCTGAGGCGGTGTTCGGACAGGTCGTGCTGATATTGGCCGACGCCGATGGCTTTGGGTTCGATTTTGACCAGTTCGGCCAGCGGGTCTTGCAAGCGCCGCCCGATCGACGCCGCCCCGCGCAATGACACATCCACGTCGGGGAATTCTTGCGATGCGTAAGCCGACGCCGAATACACCGACGCGCCCGCTTCGGACACCATGATTTTTTTCAGCTTCAAATCGGCAAACCGCTCAATCACTTCCGCCGCCAGCTTGTCGGTTTCGCGAGACGCGGTGCCATTGCCGATGGCGATCAGCTCGGCACCATGTTTGTGCGCCAGTGCCGCCACCGTGGCGACACTTTCGTCCCAGCGTTTTTGCGGTTCGTGAGGGAAAATGTTGGCGGTGTCGACCAGCTTTCCGGTGGCATCGACCACCGCGACTTTGACGCCGGTGCGAAATCCGGGATCAAGCCCGATGGTCGCGCGTTGCCCGGCGGGTGCGGCCAACAGCAAATCGCGCAGATTTTGCGCGAACACGCGGATGGCTTCTTCTTCGGCGTCGGACCATAGCTTCTGCATCAAATCCAGTTCGATGTGCAGCGATATCTTCACCCGCCATGCCCAACGCGCGGCCTCGATCAGCCACGTGTCCGCCGCACGGCCTTCGTCGCGCAGTTCGAAATGCGCGGCGACGTGGCTTTCATAGGGGTGCGGATAAGGCGGCTTTTCGGGATCGCCGACCACCAGGGCAACGCGCAAAGCTTCTTCCTTGCGGCCGCGAAACAACGCCAAGGCGCGGTGCGACGGCACGCTTTTCAAGGCTTCGTGATAGGCGAAATAGTCCGAAAACTTGGCCCCTTCGGTTTCTTTGCCCTCAACCACGCGCGACGTCAGCAACGCTTCGTTCCACATGGTGTCGCGCAAACGCCCGACCAGTTCGGCGTCTTCGGCAAAACGCTCGATGAGAATTTGCTTGGCCCCTTCCAGCGCGGCATCGACATCGGCGATGTCGTCTTTGATATAAGCCTCGGCCGCGATACGCGGATCCAACTGTGGATTTTCCAGCAGGCCGAGCGCCAACGGCTCCAACCCCGCTTCGCGCGCGATTCGGGCTTTGGTGCGGCGCTTAGGCTTAAACGGCAGATACAAATCTTCCAGGCGTGATTTGGTATCGGCTGCGTTGATTTTGCCTCGCAATACATCGTCCAGCTTGCCTTGCTCATCGATGCTTTTGAGGATCGCGGCGCGGCGCTCAACAAGTTCACGCAGGTAGCGCAGTCGTTCTTCCAGGGTGCGCAGTTGCACATCGTCCAGGCCGCCCGTCGCTTCCTTGCGATAGCGCGCAATGAACGGAACCGTGGAGCCGCCGTCCAACAGTTCAATGGTGTCCGTGACCTGAGCGTCGCGGACACCAAGTTCTTCAGCAATTTTATGTGCAATTGCGTTCACGAGCGTCTCCTGGCAAACCGTCGAATTCCTGTGCTGTTTACGGCTTGACTGCAACCGATGCAAGATGCTTGGGAGCGAATGAGAAGGATGTGTCCACGATCAACACGACGGAGTGAACCGCACCTCGCCATAATATGCCGTGGCGGCGCGGCCGGAATCATTGGTATCGGTCATGATTGCAACCTCATCGGCCCGCTCGTCGCCAGATATGGAAAGTGGATCCGAAAATCCGCAAATTGGCGGTGGCCCGCCTGTGGCTGATGAAGCGCGAAGGCAACGTCGACAAGGCCATTGCCGACCTGGGCAAGATCGCCCCGGAACTGACCGATCATCCGGGATTGATTTACGAGCGCATGCGTTGGCGTCGGCGCAAGGGCCGCACGGTCGAAGCGGCCGACCTGCTCAAAGACGCCAACGGCGATCCGGAGCGTCCCGACAAGTGGTGGAAGGAACGCGCGATTTTGGCGCGTTCGCTGTTGCAAGACAACAAGCCCAAGCAAGCCTACGACATCACCAGCCATCACGGTCTGAGCAAAGAGGACGCCGCCGCGTACTCGGATGCGGAATGGATGTCGGGCTGGATCGCGCTGCGCTTTCTCAAGGATCCGGCGCGCGGCCTTAAGCATTTTCAAAACATGTTGAGCGCGGTCAGCTATCCCATCAGCATCGCGCGCGGTGCGTATTGGTCGGCCCGCGCCGCGAACGCCTTGGGTCAGAAAAAGCTGGCGCGCGCCATGCTGCAAAAGGCGGCGGCGCACCCCACTACATACTATGGGCAATTGGCACGGGCGCGCTTGGGACAAAACATTTCAAACAGCGTCACTCTGCCCGCGCCGAACACCGATGAAACCGCACGTTTCAATGCGCATCCGCTGAAACGCGCCTCGAGCCTGCTATGGAAAATCGGGTTGCACTGGACTTGTCTGAATAAAGTGGACAGCACCTTCGAGATTTATCAACGTTATCTTGGAGGATTAAATGACCTGCGATTGCTTGATGCTGATGGACAAGTCATTTCCTATGAAGTGCGGGGGAAGACACTATTGCAATGGTGCGGTTCAAACGCGGTGCACGAAAAGGTCATCGACTGGTTCGTAGAGCATGGGTATCTGGAAAACCCGGGCAAGGGATATCGGGGAAAACAAGCGAGCCGGAAACGCACTGTCGGAAAGCTAAAGAACCGCTACCGCTACTTCACCTTTTCCCCTGAAACAGCCAACCCGGCTAAAGCCGAGTCCTAATACCTCCTCGGCAACGATATGGACTGACATACAGTTGTAGCGCGCCAAATGGTTTTTGTGGCAATGACAGATGGATCAGTGGGAAAAATACAACCGTTTGAGGGGCCTTAAATACCTCATAAAGAGCTGCTTATTATCTTCCCCATCACTCAAATAAGAACTGGACTGTCCGCTGTAACGAAGCGGTACTGACGTCACCGCAACCAAACAACGGAGACGATCATTGTCTAACGTCAGTGCATTGATCGCGTGCACTATAAGCTTGGCGTTTCCGAACGCTGCGCCAGCCGTGTTCTAAGACAGCACCGCTCGACCCAGCACCATATTTTCACAGGCCATGCAGATGAAGGCCGACGTGTCTCCGACATGATCGAGTTGGCACGGCGTGCAAAGGCCGCGTTACACCCTAGGCAGAGTGTGACACGGCCTTTTGGGAATTCACATTTATGCCTGCCAATTCGCCGCAATCACCGGGTCCAGTTGCGTGTGTTCTGCCGTCGTCAAACTGGTTTGACCGACCGGCGGCGGAGTCATCGCCGCCATGGTGCTCACCAGATTGTTGACCGCAGCACTGCTGAGAATAAACCCGTCAGCGGTTTCAATGTTTGCGACGTGGCTTGCCGCACTCGCGTACCAATCCGCAATTGAAACCTGATCCGTGGTGCCAATGGTGCTGACCACCAAGTTCATGCCGGACTGACTAAACCACAGTTGGTCATGATTGATTCCGGCCATGAATGACACTTTGTCTGCAGAAGCTCCCTCACCAATGTTGTTGATGATATCCTGTCCATCGCCACGCCCCAATACGTAGGTATCATTCCCCGCGCCGCCGCTGAGAATATCGTTACCTGCGAGTCCTCTCAGTATATCCGCCCCTGCCAGACCATTGATTGTATCGTCGCCCGTGCCGCCGCTGAGCAGGTCATTCGCCGCCGTGCCGTTGATGACCAGGCCTTGCGCCGTGATGGTGTAAGTCTTGGAATAGATATCGCCCGACTGCCACGTCACCACGATGCGGCCATCGGCCAGGGTCGTGATGTCGGGCAAACCCTGATCGCCCAAGACGTTATCGTTGACCAGGAACTCCGAACCCACCGAGGAGCCCGACGCATCAAAGCGCTGTGCGTAAATGCCCGTGCCGCTGCCGTCCTGACCATTCGATTGCCACGTCACCATGAACCCGCCATCGTTCAATGACGTCACCGCAGAGCTCTTTTGATCGCTCAAGGTGGTCGTGTTCACTTGGAACTCAACGCCAACCGCCAAACCCTGGCTGTCGAAGCGCTGGCCGTAAACGCCATAGCCGCTGCCGTCCTGACCGTTCGATCCCCACGTCACAACAAAACCGCCATCCGATAAACCCGTAAGTTCCGGATTTACTTGCTGATCTGTGACGTACGTGTTCACCTGGAACTCACCGCCGTTCACTTGGTTACCGTTCGCATCAAAAACTTGGCCGAACACACCGAACGTCGATGCGGGCTCATCTTGATACTGGCCGTTCCAGGTTACCACGAACCCGCCGTTCGCAAGCGCTGTCGTCGACGTGACAATTTGGTACCAGGCCGTGGTGGTGTTGATCTGAAACTCATCGCCAACCGCTGCGCCACTCGCATCATAGCGCTGGCCGTAAACGCCATAATAAAAGCCGTCTTGATCTTCGGACGACCACGTCACCACATAGCCACCATCCGCAAGGCCTGTGACCGTCGGAAGAAACTGCGCTAATGACGTGTACGTGTTGGCCTGGAATTCACCGCCAACGGCAACGTTTTGCGCATCGTAGCGTTGGCCATAAATGCCGTAATTACTGCCGTCCTGGCCGTAGGATTCCCATACCACCACATAGCCACCGTCCGCAAGCGCGTCCACAGACGGTTCGTACTGGGAACTCGCCGTATACGTATTGACCTGGAACTCCGCCCCAGAAGGATTGCCCTGGGCATCGTAGCGCTGCGCGCGAATGCCGTATTCAACATCTCCCACGCCACTGTTCGAATGCCACACCACCACGTAACCGCCGTCGCTCAACGCCGCAACCGATGGCCCACCCTGCGTGTTCGCCGTGATCGTGTTAACTAAACTTTCGGACGTGCCGGATAGGGTCCTCGCAGGTGTCGCTGTCGTAAGATTAAGCACACCATCGGCAAACTGCAAAAATTCCGCGCCCACTAATGTATCGCGGCCATCGCCGCCAAGGCGCAAGTCATGCACCACTGCACCATCCGGCGTGCGGAATATTTCATAGTCAGACCGATTGCCCGTGAACACTACCGTATCCGTACCGGCCCCTCCATTAATTGTATCGTCGCCCGTGCCGCCGCTGAGCAGGTCGTTGGCCGCTGTGCCATCGATGGTCAGGCCTTGCGCCGCGATCGTGTAGGTCTTGGAAATCGTGTAGGTCTTGGAATGGATGTCGCCCGACTGCCACGTCACCACGATGCGGCCATCGGCCAGGGTCGTGATGTCGGGCAAACCCTGATCGCCCAAGACGTTATCGTTGACCAGGAACTCCGAACCCACCGAGGAGCCCGACGCATCAAAGCGCTGTGCGTAAATGCCCGTGCCGCTGCCGTCCTGACCATTCGATTGCCACGTCACCATGAACCCGCCATCGTTCAATGACGTCACCGCAGAGCTCTTTTGATCGCTCAAGGTGGTCGTGTTCACTTGGAACTCAACGCCAACCGCCAAACCCTGGCTGTCGAAGCGCTGGCCGTAAACGCCATAGCCGCTGCCGTCCTGACCGTTCGATCCCCACGTCACAACAAAACCGCCATCCGATAAACCCGTAAGTTCCGGATTTACTTGCTGATCTGTGACGTACGTGTTCACCTGGAACTCACCGCCGTTCACTTGGTTACCGTTCGCATCAAAAACTTGGCCGAACACACCGAACGTCGATGCGGGCTCATCTTGATACTGGCCGTTCCAGGTTACCACGAACCCGCCGTTCGCAAGCGCTGTCGTCGACGTGACAATTTGGTACCAGGCCGTGGTGGTGTTGATCTGAAACTCATCGCCAACCGCTGCGCCACTCGCATCATAGCGCTGGCCGTAAACGCCATAATAAAAGCCGTCTTGATCTTCGGACGACCACGTCACCACATAGCCACCATCCGCAAGGCCTGTGACCGTCGGAAGAAACTGCGCTAATGACGTGTACGTGTTGGCCTGGAATTCACCGCCAACGGCAACGTTTTGCGCATCGTAGCGTTGGCCATAAATGCCGTAATTACTGCCGTCCTGGCCGTAGGATTCCCATACCACCACATAGCCACCGTCCGCAAGCGCGTCCACAGACGGTTCGTACTGGGAACTCGCCGTATACGTATTGACCTGGAACTCCGCCCCAGAAGGATTGCCCTGGGCATCGTAGCGCTGCGCGCGAATGCCGTATTCAACATCTCCCACGCCACTGTTCGAATGCCACACCACCACGTAACCGCCGTCGCTCAACGCCGCAACCGATGGCCCACCCTGCGTGTTCGCCGTGATCGTGTTAACTAAACTTTCGGACGTGCCGGACAAAGCAGGTCCAGAACCATTGCCCCCCGCTCCTCCGCCACTGACCTCTACAGAAACCGTCGCCGTGGCCGTTCCGCCATTTCCATCAGACACCGTATAATCGAATGTCGCAGTTCCGATGAAGCCAGGATTGGGGGTAAACACCACATCGCCGTTGGCGTCTAGGCTTACGGAACCGCTCACAGCCCCCTGAACGGTTGAAATGGACAAAATATCTCCATCTGGGTCCGTATCATTGGCAAGAAGGTCAGCCGCCAAAATTGTGACCGCCACACCAGTACTTATTGCTGCACCATCATCCACAACCAGAGGGGCATCGTTGACCGCCGTGGTGTTGACCGTAACCGTTGTGGTCGATGAGGTCCCATTTCCATCAGACACCGTATAGTCAAATTGAGCCGCGCCGTTGTAATTGGCGTCCGGCGTAAACTCAACAAGTCCAGATGCGTTTATGATTACGGTGCCGTTCAGCGCGTTGCCAACCGACACGATGGACAACGCATCTCCATCCACATCCACATCATTTTGCACCAAATCTGCTGGGGGAATGACAAGGGTCGTGTCTTCCGTCGTATTGACACTGTCGGGATTTGCAACGGGGGCGTCATTGACGGGCTGCACATACAAAGTCACGGTCGCTGTACTCGTCAATCCCCCCGTATCCGTGATGGTATACGTGAAGGTTGTCATGCCATTAAAATCAGGGGCAGGCGTGAACAAGATATTGCCATTGGCGTTCAGACTAACCGTTCCATCCGAGGCGTTCTGAGCCGAAAGAATTGAAATCGGATCATTGTTCGGATCGCTGTCGTTCGCCAACAACAGCGCACCGGGGATGATTACGGATGTGTCTTCTAAAAACCCAATCCACGATGCCTTCATGCTTGAATCGAAGCCAACCGTAATATCGCCGAAGTTGACCTGCTCAACACCGCTGATCGTGCTGGAGCCCTCTGCTCCTGAAATGGTGATCGAGCCGCCAGTCCCGGATGAAAAGCTATAGCTTGAGGCTATACTTCCGCCTCCATAAGAAACGGTGTCGTATCCGCTCCCACCAGAAATGGTGTCCGCCCCACTACTCGCATTGATGATGTCGTCACCCGCCCCCCCACTGAGGATATCGCTACCTGCGCCACCCGTGATCACATCATTGCCATCGCCACCGTTGATCGACACATTGGTGGAGGATGGCACGGAGCTGGCATTGAAAGTATCCCCGCCCGAAGAGCCAATAACGACTTCAACACCAGCAGCACCCAAATCAAGTGTTGCACCTGTGCTGCCAGAGCCCGTGCTTGCGGTATAAATGACGGTATCCGTCCCCGCACCGCCGGTCACAGTATCGGTCGCATCTGCAATGATGGTGTCATTGCCCGCGCCACCATCGACGATATCCGCGCCTCCTCCACTGCTCACGATGGTGTCATTCCCAACACCACCAATCAGCGTATCCACTGCGAAACCACCTAAAAGCAGGTCATCGCGGGCGATGGGAGCTTGATTTTCACCGGACAGAACTTCGACCGTAACGGTCGCACTTGCCGTACCGCCGTTACCATCGGTGATGGTGTAATCAAACGTCGCATTGCCGACAAAGCCAACTTCCGGCGTAAAGGTCAAATTTCCGTCACTGTCAAACGCCACCGTACCGCCCACACCGTTGGTGACGGACGCGATGGAAAGTACATCTCCCTCAACGTCGTAATCATTGGCCAGCAAGTCCGCACCCAAAATCAAGATGCTCGATCCAGATACAGCCAAGGCATTATCGGCAACGGCAACAGGTGCATCGTTAACCGCCGCAACCGACACCGTCAGCGTCTGAACCGTCGAAGCACTGTCGCCGTTGGCCGCTTCCGTCGAAGTGGCGGTGACGGTGAGGTCGAACGCGCCGCTGTAATCAGACGGCGGCGTGATGCTCAGGCCCGCGAGGTCCGCCGGGCTCAGGCTCCAGGAGCCATCGGCGTTGTGCGTCCCGGCGCTGAGGCTTGCCCCCGCAGGAACACCGCTGATGGTGATCGAGAGAGCTTCCGAGCCGTCCAGGTCGGTCAGTTGCGACGCGATGTCCAGCGCAATTGCGGTATCCTCGTTTCCGGTGGCCGAGGTGGTCACCAGAACCGGGGTATCGGCCACTGCGTTGACGTTGACGTTGAGCGTCTGAACCGTCGAGGCGCTGGCGCCGTTGCTGGCCTCAGTCGAGGTCGCGGTGACGCTGAGGTCGAACGCGCCGCTGTAATCAGACGGCGGCGTGATGCTCAGGCCCGCGAGGTCCGCCGGGCTCAGACTCCACGAACCGTCGACATTCTGCGTCCCGGCGCTGAGGCTTGCCCCCGCAGGAACACCGCTGATGGTGATCGAGAGAGCTTCCGAGCCGTCCAGGTCGGTCAGTTGCGACGCGATGTCCAGCGCAATTGCGGTATCCTCGTTTCCGGTGGCCGAGGTGGTCACCAGAACCGGGGTATCGGCAACCGCCGTCACCACCACGTCCACCGTTGCGGTCGAGACGCCGCCGTGTCCATCGGAAATGGTGTAATCGAACGACGCATTTCCGCTGAAATTTTGCTCCGCTACGAACACCGCATCGCCGTTAACGTTTAGGGATACGGTTCCGCCTACGGCGCTGCCGACACTGACCACACTCAGCGCATCGCCATCACTATCACTGTCGTTCGCAAGTAAGGTGGCCGCAGAAATGGTCAGCACCGTGTCTTCGAGCGTAGATGACGTATCGGCATTGGCAACAGGATCTATATTGGGTACCAAGTATACTGTTTGGTCCGCGAATTCGAGACGTTCGACATTGATAATTTTGTCGATGCCGTCGTTATTTCTATTGCCGTGGTCGTGATCATGATGATGGCCGTGACCGTGATTATCGCGACCATGGCTTTTACGCCGCAAATCCCGAACACGATAAGACCCGTCACGACGCTGGGTGATTTTGTAATCTGCAAAGTTGCCGGAAAACACCGCCGTATCGGTACCCGCGCCACCGTCGATCTTGTCGTTACCCGCACCGCCGGCGATGGTGTCATGGCCTGCGGAACCAGTGATCTCGTCATTGCCCGCGCCGCCGTCGATCAGGTCGATGTTGGTCAGCGTGGTGTGGCTGAAGTCCAGCTCGTCGCCCTTTTTAGAGCCTTGAATGGTATTGACACCGGCACCGCCGTCGATTTCTTCAATGCTAAAACCATCATCACCGTGACCGTGTCGTCCGTGTCGTCCGTGTCGACCATGATCGCCACGATGACCCTCATCACCGCGAAGACCAATCACGTCGTCCCCGTCAGAACCGAGAATACGATCGAAGCCAGCCCCGCCCTTAATCTCGTCGAAGCCATCGTTTTCGCCGCTCACCAAGAAGGTGTCGTCACCCGCGCCGCCCTCAAGCTCGTCGTTACCCGCACCGCCGGTGATGACGTCATCACCCGCGCCGCCTTCGATTTCGTCATCGCCTGCGCCACCGTCGATCAAGTCGATGTTGGTTAAGGTGGTGCGGTTGAAGTCCAGTTCGTCGTCGTCCGCGGTGCCCTGGATGACATTGACACCGAGGCCGCCGTCGATCAGCTCGATGCTGTTGCCCTTATCGAATTCTTCCATGCCGATCACATCGTCGCCGATGGAGCCACGGATGGTGTCGAAGCCCTTGCCGCCCTTAAACTCATCGACGCCATTGTTGGTGCCGCTGACCAGGAACACGTCGTCGCCACGATCACCATACATCTTGTCGTCACCCGCGCCACCGACCAGGATGTCATCGCCTTTCTTGCCCTTGAGCTTGTCGTCTCCAGCCAAGCCGTCGATGACGTTGGGGCCTTTGTTGCCCTTGATTTTGTCCTTGCCGTCGGTGCCCACAATCAGGTTGGCGGGCAGCACGCTTTCGATGCTGGCCGTCGCCGTCGCGGTGCCGCCGTTGCCGTCGGACACGGTGTAGTCGAACGTTGCCGTACCGGCGTAGCCGAAGTCAGGCTGGAAGAAGATTTCTCCGGTTTCCGTCATCACCACCTGGCCGTTAACGGCATTGCCGACGGATGTGACCGACAGCGTGTCGCTGGCATCCACATCGTAATCGTTGGCCAGCAGCTGGCTGGCCGTGATTGACACCGCGCTGTAGGCATCGACCGATCCCAGCGCGTCCATCATCGCCACCGGAGCGTCGTTGGCGCCGATGATCGTCATGGTCACGGTGGCCGTGGCGCTGCCGCCGTGGCCGTCGTTGATCGTGTAGCTGAACGCATCGGTCGCCGTTTCGCCAGCCGCCAAAGACTGGAACGCGAGACCAGGCTCGTAGCTGTAGGTGCCGTCGCCGTTGTCGATCACGCGGCCTTGGGTGGCGGTGGTATCGAGGGATGCGATGCTCAACACATCGCTGGCGTCAACATCGCTGTCGTTGCCCAGCAGACCCGCGGCGGAGAACGTCAGCCCGGTATCTTCGCCCGCCGTCAGGCTGTCGGCCACCGCCACCGGCGCATCGTTGCTGCCGGTCACCGTCATGGTTACGGTGGTCGTCGCGGTACCGCCGTTGCCGTCGCTGACGACATAGCTAAACGTGTCCGTCGCGGTTTCACCTTCGGCCAGATGCTGGAACGCTTGACCGGGGTCGTAGCTGAAGGTGCCGCCGCCGTTGTCCGTCACGCTGCCGTGCAAGCCGGTGGTGTCGAAGCGCAGGATGCTCAACACGTCGTTGGCGTCGACATCCGTATCGTTGGCCAGCAGCGCCGCCGCGCTGAAGCTCACCGCCGTGTCCTCGCCGGTGAAGATGTTATCAGCCACCGCCACAGGACGATCATTGGTGCCCTTGACCGTCACATAAACGGTCGCCGTCGCGGTGCCGCCGTTGCCGTCGGTCACCGTATAGCTGAAGCTGTCGGTGGCGACCTCGCCCAGTCCCAGGTGCTGGTACGCGCCGCTCGGGTCATAGCTGAAGCTGCCGTCGACGTTGTCCACCACGCTGCCCAGCGTGGAGGACGTATCGAGCGAAGCGATGCTCAAAACATCGTTGGCGTCGATGTCGCGGTCGTTGGCCAGCAGATCCGCCGCCTGAATCGTCAACGCAGCATCTTCATGAGTCACCGCAACATCAGCCGCAGCCACGGGCGCATCGTTGGTGCCGGTCACGGTCATCGTCACCGTGGTGGTCGCGGTGCCGCCGTTGCCGTCGCTGACCGTGTAACTGAACGTATCGCTCGCGCTCTCGCCCACCGCCAGGGACTGGAACGCTTGGCCGGGGTTGTAGCTGAAGGTGCCGTCGAGGTTGTTAGTGACGTTGCCGAGCGCACCGGTGGCGTCGATCTCGGCGATGCTCAGCACATCGCTGGCGTCAATGTCGCTGTCGTTGGCCAACAGATCAGCGGCCGAGAAAGTCACCGCCGTGTCTTCGTTGGTGCTCAACACATCCGCAACCGCAACCGGGCTGTCATTGCTGCCGGTGATGGTGATGTTCACGGTCGCGGTGGACGTGGCACCGCTGCCGTCATCAACGGTATATGTAAAGCTGTCCGTTGCCGTTTCACCAACGCCCAAACTTTGGAATGATGCACCCGGGTCATAGCTGAAGCTGCCGTCAGCATTTTGCGTAACTGTGCCGATTGCGCCCGTGGCATCGAAGGACGTGATATTGAGTACATCACCGTCGACATCCACATCGTTGGCGAGAATCTCCGCAGGTGCAATCGTGAGGATAGAATCTTCAGACACCACAACGTTATCGTCGACGGCCTGCGGTGCAGAATTGGTCGCCACGACGTTCACCGTAATCGTCGCCGTCGCCGTGCCGCCGTCCGGATCCGTGATGACGTAATCGATGGTCGCATCGCCCGAGAACCCGGGGTCCGGCTCAAAGCTGATGTTGCCGTCCAGATTGATCCAAGCACGGCCATTGGCGACATTTGCAATGCTGGACAGCTCTACAGCGCCACCTTCCGGATCGCTGTCGTTTTGCAACAACGTCGCTGTCGCAAGCTCGAGAGTTCCATCTTGCAGCATCTCCGCTGCATCGTTGCCTGCAACCGGCGCTTGGTTGACCGGCTCCAAATTGACAGTTTCGGGCGTCCCTTGGCCGAGGAACTGCAAGTCCTCAATGCTGTGCAAGGTATCCACACCATCGCCGTCCACGCGCAGATCGCGCACGGTCGTAACATCGCCATTGACCACGATTTCGTAATCGGAAGCCGCGCCCGAGAACACGGCCGTATCGCGGCCCAACCCACCGATAAGGGTATCGTCACCCGCACCGCCGGTCAGCGTGTCATTGCCCCGGTCACCATCCAATACATCATCGGTGTTGAAGCCAACAATCGTGTCATCGCCCCAGGTCGTTTGGCGCAACAGGATCTGGTTTTGGATGTCTTGCCAATTGATGGTCGTGCCGTCTTCGAATGTAAAGGTATCGACGCGGTTGGCGATATCGCCAAACTGGCCTTTGACCTCAAGCGTCAGACGCTCAACGCCACCGACGGAAATGAACAAGTCTTCGCCATTGACGCCTGTGCGTTCAAAATCAAGCGCCGCCAGATCGATTTGCCCACCGAAATAGACCCTATCGTCGCCGCCGGTGTCTTGCACCGTGTCCTCGGCATAACCGCGGTCGAACACATAGGTGTCGTCGCCCAAACCACCAGCCATGGCGTCGTTGCCCGCGCCACCGTCGATCAGATTGTTGCCATCGTCACCCGAAAGCGCGTCATCGCCCGTGGCTCCATCCACTTGCGCCCCCCAAAACGAACTGACGGGCGTTGGTGAGGTCTGACTTGACACGATGCCTTCGACATCCGCGTCCGACCACACCGTGCCGTCGGCGAATTCAAAAGTCTCGATGACGCGTCGCCAGTTGGAAAAGTGCGAACGAACCGTCAAACGGTCGCCGGAGCTCGCCACGTCAATCTGCAAATCAC
>Ga0316204_10000501_pt1 | contig 143193 bp, 135 predicted proteins | sample 6monrhotite_MG_2_FD_205661 | JGI IMG/M metagenome (GOLD analysis project Ga0316204, IMG submission 205661) | Microbial mat bacterial communities from mineral coupon in-situ incubated in ocean water Damariscotta River, Maine, United States -... | ecosystem: Environmental > Aquatic > Marine >... | reverse complement strand
TGATATTATTGGTCGCGCTGCCGAAGCAGAAAACCGCAAGAACACTTTTCTTGGCAGCATTTTGATATTATTGGTCGCGCTGCCGAAGCAGAAAACCGCAAGAACACTTTTCTTGGCAGCATTTTGATATTATTGGTCGCGCTGCCGAAGCAGAAAACCGCAAGAACACTTTTCTTGGCAGCGTTTTGATATTATTGGTCGCGCTGCCGAAGCAGAAAACCGCAAGAACACTTTTCTTGGCAGCATTTTGATATTATTGGTCGCGCTGCCGAAGCAGAAAACCGCAAGAACACTTTTCTTGGCAGCGTTTTGATATTATTGGTCGCGCTGCCGAAACAGAAAACCGCAAGAACACTTTTCTTGGCAGCGCTTTGTTATTTAAAAATATTCTCAAAAAGTGAATTTTCCAGTTGCTCAATAATTGCGGCCAGTTTTTCATCAATGATATGCAGATATTGCGTCCAGGTATGGTGGCCGCTTAATTCCTCATCCCCGTCTGAAATACCGCGTAGGGCAATCAGGGGCAGATCAAAAACCTGACAAACCCTTTTGAGGGCAAATGTTTCCATATCGACCATTTGGGCGCTGATAGCATCATAACCAGCACCTGAAATAACTTTGGCACCTGTAGAAAGACTTGCCCTTTTTATGTCTGGTAGCAGCGGAGATAATTCAAGCTCGGCGGGTAAATCCAGATAGGGCGTTGTGCCCTTGGCAAAACCAAGCAGGGAAGCATCCATATCCCGATAGGAAACACTGCTGGCCTGATATATTTCTGTCTGCACAAGTTCGCGCGAGCCAGCGGAACCAAGAGAAACTATCATATCCGGCAGCTTAGCAATTTTCTCAAGCTCGCCAAGGGTACGCGAAAGGCTAATCGCAGCTTCAATTGGACCAACACCGGTAAAAAGCGGTTTGATAAGCTGTTTCAGCTTGTGTCCATATTCAGCATCCAGCGCCATTACATAAAGAACGGTGGTGGACCCAAGGGTTTTCACTTCAATATCCATCGGGTTTTCTTGTGCTTGTTTTTGAATTTTTATTGCAAATAAATTTTAGAGCTTAATATGGCTTGCATTTATAGGGTTTGATAGTCCAAAAGTCTTTCAACGAATTTGCAGCGCCTTTGTTCAGGAACCGGCTGGAAATATACATACAAATTTATTAATTTCACAGGGCTGAATAGAAGATGAATATCTCCAAAATTTCAATTGGTAAAAATCCACCAGAAGACATTAACGTAATAATTGAAGTGCCAATTGGCGGCGAGCCAATCAAATATGAGTTTGATAAGGATAGTGATGCGTTGTTTGTCGATCGCTTTCTTTATACTCCCATGCGCTATCCGGGCAATTATGGTTTTGTTCCCCACACCCTTTGTGGTGACGGGGACCCGCTGGATGTGATGGTGATGAATTCGCGCCCGATTATTCCGGGCAGCGTTATCAGGTGCCGGCCCATCGGGGCTTTGTTAATGGAAGATGATGGGGGGCGCGATGAAAAACTTATCACCTTGCCGGTTTCAAAGTTAACTCCGACCTATGATAATATTAGTGACATAAGCGATATGCCCGAGATTGAAGTGCAAAAAATTGTGCACTTTTTTACCCATTACAAAGACCTTGAGCCAGGAAAATGGGCAAAAATTGATAAAATTGTCGGGGTAGAAGAAGCACGGCAAGTGGTACTGGATTCCATTGCTCTGGCCAAGAAATAGGCCTGTGCTGTTTTGCAGCAATTTATATTTTTATGAATCATAAAAAAGGGCTCAGGAAAAATTTCCTACGCCTGAGTTTTTTGCGCCTGAGTTTTTTGCGCCTGAGTTTTTTGCGCCTGAGTTTTTTGCGCCTGAGTTTTTGCGCCTGAGTTTTTTGAAGATATTGATCCCTTAGGATCAGTACCTACTATTAAAATACGTTGGGATAAATATACAAAATTATCACGCGGCGGGCGAAATAGAGGCCAATAAACAAGACAATTGGCGACAGATCCAAGCCACCAACCGAGGGAATGATCCGTCTGATCGGTTTTAGCAATGGCTCGGTCAGCGAGGTTACGACCCGCAAAACTGTAGCGACAAACTGGTTGGATGTGTTGACGATGTTAAAGCTGATCAGCCAGCTTAAAACGATCATTGCCAATAAAATCCACCAATAGAGATCCATCAACAGGATAACAACTTCTAAAATCGCACGCATATCAATTCCCTGACCAGTTAAATACAATCAATTTTTGGACTAAAAACTTTACCCTTGTTTACAAAGTAATTTCCTGTGCATAAAAAATGCCGGAAATTCCAGCCTGTTGAGTAGCATCTTGGCGAATCACCAGTAAAAAGCGGTGTTTTTAGCAACGACCTTTATCTAGCCATTGTTATAGCTGCGAGCAAGGGGGGGAATTGCAAACATTATTTTTGCAACATGCTGCTTTACCAAGACTGTTTTGGACCAGGTTTTATGCTTGCTTACAAATATTGAAGTTTTACCGGCAATATCAGCTGGAAATTTCTTTTTTGAATTTGGCACGCAATCTTGTGCGCTCGCGGCTGGAAACACCGATAAGCTCAGCTACCCGCCAGATCATATTGTCTTCTAGCTCGTGGTTTTTTTTGTCGGCAAATACGACCTGCCACATCATGGAAATAATTTTTATTCGCTGTTCCATTTCCAGTTGGGTAATAATAGAGGTGAATTGATAAAAATCGACAGCCTCATGATCCTTGGTGTGGGCGGAGTCAATCAGGGCATTTACCTGTTCGCTATCAAGCTCAAAATGCTCTTTTAAGACTTTGGAGACGATTTTTACCTCGTCATCGGTAGTTTCCCCGTCAATTTCTATCAAATGAACCAGTAAAACAGCCACCGCCATTTTTGTATCTATTAAATTGTCGGCCTGTTTTTTAGATTTGGAACCGGCGAGCAGGTTAGAAATTGCTTTGAACATGGGTTTTCCATATTTTTTGATGAATAAAAGCGTATTTATAATACTTAAGGCTTTGTTTAGCATAGCATTTATCAATTTGGGAAAAAAGGCAACTTTTTAACTAATCTGAGTTCAAAACAGTCACAGAAATCAAACCTGTGTGTGAAATATGTTTCAATCTGCCCGCCTGAAAATGCCAGCTATGGATTATGTGTCCATAATTACCTCCCTATATAGGGATCGGGTGGCTCTTTCGCTTGGAACCTTGGCAACAGCTGGCGCTGCGGCAATCGCGGGGCTTAGTTCTGGAGCAAATATTCAATATGTTTTTGCTGGATTATTTGTGCTCTTGGCAGCATGGAGATATCGTCAGGCGGTGAAATTTGACGCCGAGGATATTGGGCCAAGGGATGCCAAAAGGGCTGAAATATGGGAATTGCGCTCGACAATATCCGGTTCTGCTGCTGCAATATTATTTGGTGCCTGGTGTTTTGTCAGTCTGGTCTTTGTCGGGGACAGTTTTTCTGCTCTGGTTAGTGTCAGTGTCTCCATTGCTGCAATGGTGGGAATTGTTGCGCGCAATTATGGTCTGGACCGTTTGGTAACCTTGCAATGTATATTGCTGGGGGTGCCATTATGTTTGGGGCTGATAATTGATGGCAATATTTATCATGCGATGCTGGCGGCACTTTTTGCGCCCATGCTGATCAGTTTTCGATCTTTGGCCAGAGATATTCGTAATGTGTTGTTATCTGCGGTTAGGGATCGGGTAGAAGTTTCGCGTCTGGTTGCCGAACTGGATACTGCACTTTCTACTATGTCCCATGGCCTTTGTATGCTGGATGAAAATCTTAAGGTAGCGGTGGCAAATGAAAAAATGCAGGAAATGCTGTACGGGGAAGCCAAATATAACTGCGTTGGCAAAGGTTTTGGCGAACTGGTGGAACTGGCAAAATCCCGTGGTGTTTTAACGGAGCTTTCGGGGCAAAGGCTTCTCACCGCGATTGCAAATGATGGTATGAGCAAGCTGGTTTTGCAATTACTTGACGGGCGTCAGTGTGAAGTTTCAATAAACCGTGGAAACATGCAAACTGTGCTGGTGCTCGAGGATATTACCGAGCGGATTCAATCTGAAAACCGGATAAGCTTTATGGCCAGGTTTGATCCGGCAACAAACCTGCCTAACCGCTCCTATTTCAGCGAGCAGGCATCTTTAAAAATTCGTAGCATGCAAGAGAGTGAAAAAGGCAATGAGCAGGTAGCTCTGGTTAGTCTGGATCTGGATGATTTCAAGAATATCAATGATACGTACGGGCATCCGATAGGGGATAGGGTATTGGCTCTGGTTTCCAGGCGTTTGCGCCAGGCCCTTGATTCCAGTGTAGTAGTTGGCCGTTTTGGCGGCGATGAGTTTGCGCTGTTTTTAGCGCAGAACGTAACTGGTCCGCGAGTAGAAAAAATGACCGCAGAATTGCTGGAAATTATAGGTAAACAGTTTGTGCTTGACGACCAGATATTTAAAATTCATGCCAGTGCCGGAATTGTTGTTAGCCCTTGTAACCAGTGTGATCTGGAAGAGTTGCTAAAACGTGCTGATCTGGCGCTTTACGCTGCCAAGGATGCTGGTAAGGGTGCTTTTTCTGTTTTTAATAATAGTATGGGAAATGAATACCGAGACAAGCAACATATGAAGGCAGCTTTGATAGATGCGCTGGAAAATGATGGTCTTATGCTGGCCTATCAGCCGGTTATCGATATAAATACCAGAAAAGTCGTTGGTTGTGAGGCCTTGGCGCGCTGGCACCATCCGGAATTGGGAATAATCCCCCCTTATATCTTTGTGCCTCTGGCCGAAGAAATGGGCATAGTTTCTGAAATCACTGATTGGGCGCTGCATAAGGCTACAAAGGAATGTATGAAGTGGCCCAATGATATTGGCGTAGCTGTGAACATATCCGCATGGGACTTTAAAAATAATAGTGTACAGCGAATGGTTGAATCAGCTCTGCAAAATTCCGGTTTGCCGCCCAATCGTTTGGAAGTAGAGGTGACCGAAACAGTTCTGGTTGAAGAGTTGGAAGTGGCTTCCAAAGCATTGAAAGAAATTTCTGATATGGGGGTTGGAATCGCTCTGGACGATTTTGGAACCGGATATTCATCGCTTGGATATTTGCATAATTTGCCATTTTCCAAGTTGAAAATTGACCGTACCTTTACCCAAAACGTAAATACCGATCCGACGGCCAAAAAACTTATGCGCAATATTGCGGTGTTGGGCAAAGATCTGAATATGATCGTAACAGTTGAAGGGGTGGAAACCCAGGAACAGCTGGATGTGGTTGCCGGAATTGGTCTTATTGATTCCATACAGGGATATTTGTTCGGGGCGCCGGTTCCCCAAAGTGAAATCGCCAACCTGATAACAATTTTGCTGGGCGGGAAAGCTAGTGTTCCCGGCGATGAGCAGAACCAGCTAATCGAGTTAAAACAGGGGGTGAGGCTTTAGCCCACAGCCAGTATTTAGTCCATAATTTCCCCCGTTAAGCATAATAGCATAAGGGGTAAATTCGGTATTTCGCAATGGTTAATACTTCCCTAAGATATAAGAGCTTGGGGCAAGAAAAAGTTGGCGAGTGGAGTAAATACTGAATCTGCAAATAGAGTTTTCTGTCATTAAAATATCCTTTTCAGGTGCAGTATTTATTCTTCTGGTTAGTTAGTTTTTTGCCTCACGCCGGTGGGCTTGTATTACCTCACGCCGGTGGGCTTGTATTACCTCACGCTGGTGGGCTGGTATTACCTCACGCTGGTGGGCTGGTATTACCTCACGCCGGTGGGCTGGATATAAAAGCGTTTTTAAACAGGTTAGCAGGCCGCTTCATCGTTTGCAGGCCGCTCATCGTTTGAAAGCGCACTAATTGCGGGATATTATTTTGAATAACTTTAGTGAAAAGCGTACGCGCTTTGCCTCGACACTTTTGGATATTTTAGAAACGGTCACCTATCGGCGTGTGCCGTTCAAGGACCAGTTCGACCCCGTATATCGTTTGCGCTACGAAGCCTATCGGCGCGAAGATTTTATTGCCCCCAATTCACAAAGCGTAGTGTTTGATGAGCATGATGAAGCGCCAAATGTTTATTGCTTTGGCATGTATATAAAAAACCAGCTGGTCAGCTCTGTTCGATTCCACCATGTAACACCGGAGCAAAGAACATCACCAAGTGCCATAGTTTTCCCCAAAACTCTGAAAAGCATGTTGGATGGTGGAACAAGCTATGTGGATCCCAGTCGTTTTACGGCTAATTATGAGGCAAGCCTTGCCTATCCTGCATTACCGTTTTTAACCCTGCGCATTGTGGCGATGGCTTCGGAATATTTTGATGTGAAATATTGCGTTTCTTCTGTTCGGGTCGAGCATGCGGCGTTTTATCGGCGGGTATTTGGCTCAAAGCGTATACCCGGAGAGGGTTTTTATCCGGGCCTGTCTTTTCCCATGCATTTATATGCTGCCGAGGTGGCAAAAATTCGTGGACAGGTAGCCAGACGTTACCCGTTTATGATGTCGACCGCAAAAGAGCGTGAAGAGTTTTTTAGCGACAAGAATAAAATCAAAGGTTCGGCAATGATCATTCCTACGGCCCGCGAGGCCCAGGAAATTGCCGAGGAACGGGAAAAGAATTAGGGTTATGACCTTAAAATCAGGTGCAGAGATCCTTGATACAAAAGGCCGATTCTGACCTGTCATTTGCAATACGTTGATTTTTCGCTGGCGTAGTGTTAGCGTTTTCCCCGAGGGAGCTATTTTGCTGCAAATTATTGCAACATTTTGCTACCCTGTATTTTTGAATCTAAAGATCAAAGGTCTTTTTTTTTGAATGGTTACCCTGAAGGGTAGCGAGGAAAGAAATTGAGCAAACAGGGAGAAAAACTATGAAAATGTTTATTAAAAGCGCTTTGGTAGCTGCGGCTATTTTTGCGCCTACGGCAGTACTTGCCCAAAGCTGGAATATGCCAACCCCTTATTCCGATAAGGTATTCCACACACAAAATATTATAGAATTTGCGGCAGAAATAAATTCTGCAACCGATGGTGCGCTGGATATTACCGTACATTCGGCCGGTTCTTTATTCAAACATGCCGATATCAAAAACGCGGTACGCAGTAGCCAGGTAGAAATTGGTGAATTCTTTTTGTCGCGCCTTTCCAACGAAGATGCGGCCTATGGTATAGATTCCCAGCCATTTGTTGCGACATCCTATGAAGATGCCCAAGCACTTTGGGATGCCCAGCGTCCGGTAATTACTGAATTGCTGGCCAAGCAGGGTCTAATGCCCCTATTTGCTGTTCCGTGGCCCCCACAGGGCCTTTATACCAAGGGTGAAATCAATACAGTTGCTGATCTGGCTGGTTTGAAATTTAGAGCATATAATGCCGCTCTCGAGCAGTTCGCTACCCTTGCCGGTGCATCTCCGACCCAGGTTGAAAGCCCTGATATTCCCCAGGCTTTTGCAACCGGTCAGGTTGAAGCAATGATAACTTCTCCCTCAACAGGTGTTAGCTCACAGGCTTGGGATTTTGTTTCCACCTATACTCCCATCAACGCATGGGTGCCAAAAAACATCGTTGTGGTGAACAAGGCCGCTTTTGATGCTTTGGATGCCTCTGTGCAACAGGCAGTTTTGGCAGCAGCAGCAAATGCCGAAACACGCGGTTGGGAAATGAGCAAGGCAGAAACAGCAGCCAAAACAGCAATAATGGCAGAAAACGGCATGAATGTTGTGGAACCAAGTGCTGAACTTATGGAAGGTTTGCGGGCCATTGGCGCGCAGATGCAAGTTGACTGGAATGCTTTGGCTAGTGATGAAGCAAAATCCATCATCGAAAAATTCAACATGTAATAGATTGCTATTTGTTGAAAAAGGGGCCGGCGAGAGTTTTTGCCTGCCCCAATAAATTTAGAAAAAATTCAACAAGTTAAACGGGGGAAGGCTTGATGGTTAGAAAGTTTCTCGATCGCCTATATATGGTTAGCGGGGCAATATCGGCTAGTTTTTTGGTGTTGATTTGTGTTCTGGTTACTGTGCAGGTGCTCTTAAACCTTATTACCAAGATATTTGGCGCTTCGCTGGCAATAACCATTCCCTCCTATGCAGAGTTCGCCGGGTTTTTTCTGGCGGCGGCCTCGTTTTTGGCGCTGGCCTATACCCTTAAAAAAGGTGGCCATATCAGGGTTACGCTGGTAGTGCAGTTTTTGCCCGATAAAGTGCGATTGATTACAGAGGTTTTTGCCTTGAGCCTGTGCACGGCAACCGCTGTTTATGCCACATGGTTTATGTTCCGTTTGACTATGGAATCCTTTGGGTATGGTGATATGTCCCCGGGTATTATTGCTGTCCCCTTGTGGATACCCCAGTCCAGTCTGGCAATTGGTTTGGCAATCTTTGCCATTGCTTTGGCCGACCTTACCTTTTGCACATTCAAAGACAAAAAGATCGTTCTCAAATCTCAGGATTTAAGTGATCAGGCGCTTGAAAGCACCGATTAGGCAACAAGCAAATATGGGTTGGGTAAAATTAATTGCCCGTACAAAATTAAACTAGTCAAAAAGGTCTCAAATGCCTGAAATTGTAATAATAGTCTTGTTGCTTGTCGGGTTGCTGGCTTTGCTGGCTGCTGGTGTATGGGTGGCCTTTGCCCTGATAATTATCGGCATTGCCGGCATGGCAATTTTCTCAACCGCTCCCATCGGTCAGGTTATGGCGACGATTCTTTGGGGTGCATCCCACTCATGGGCATTGGCTGCCTTGCCGATGTTTATCTGGATGGGGGAGATATTATTACGCTCGCGCATGTCTCAGGATATGTTTTCGGGGCTGGCACCATGGCTGGTTAAATTGCCGGGGCGCCTGTTGCACGTTAATGTGCTGGGCTGTGCGATTTTTGCTGCCGTTTCAGGTTCTTCGGCAGCAACTGCTGCAACCATTGGCAAAATGTCTATCCCCGAACTAACCAAAAGAGGCTATCCGGAAAAACTTATCCTGGGTACATTGGCAGGGTCGGCAACCCTTGGTCTTTTGATCCCCCCTTCAATAATTCTTATTGTTTACGGGGTTGCTACCGAACAATCCATCGCTCGTTTGTTCATTGCCGGAGTAATACCGGGTTTGATGCTGGTCGTCATGTTCGGGGGCTATGTGATAATCCGGGCACTGATGCTGGGCGATAAAATACCCAAGGAAACTTCCGAATTAACCTTTATGGAAAAGGTCAAGGCCTCACGGCGTTTGCTGCCGGTTATTTTACTGATTATCGGGGTTATCGGCTCGATTTACGCGGGCATTGCCTCCCCCACCGATGCCGCAGCCATGGGCGTTACATTGTCCTTATTGCTGGCTTGGGGCGGGGGAAGTTTAAGCTGGAAAATGTTTCGCGAGAGCCTTATGGGCGCGACCGTTACCTCTTGTATGATTGCTTTGATTTTGGTCGCGGCGGCATTTTTGACCACCTCAATGGGCTTTACAGGCATTCCAAGAAATCTTGCCACCTGGATTGGCAGTTTTAATCTTAGCCCCTACGCACTGCTGTTTGCCCTGACGATTTTCTTTATAATTCTGGGATGTTTTCTGGATGGTATTTCGGTAGTTGTACTGACAACCTCGATAATATTGCCCATGGTCGAGGCAGCGGGTATTGATCCCCTATGGTTTGGTATTTATCTGGTTATCGTTGTGGAAATGAGCCAGATTACCCCCCCTGTCGGCTTTAACCTGTTTGTTATTCAGGGGCTGACGGGCAAAAATATCCTGACCATTGCTGCGGCTGCATTTCCATTCTTTTTGCTGTTGCTGGCGGCGGTAGGAATAATAATCGCCTTTCCTGAAATTGTTACTTATTTGCCCGATTTAAGGAACCGTTAGGTGAGGACTAAAATGTGGGTACTAAAAAAATATCGGAGGAAATAAAATGGACAAAAGCATAAAAAACAAAGAAAAACCGGCTGATAATCCCTCACCCAAGCCGATAGTTTCTTCGGCCCACCTTGCCTCCGAAGAGGGGTGGCAATTAAGCGAGCTGGAATATGCAATGACCATGACTTATAACGCGTTTTCGCGCTGGATGGTCCATTGCATGGCCTCCATTGGTTATAAGGATCTTAATCCGCTCGATATTCTTATTTTGCACAATGTTAATCACCGAACTCGGGAAAAACGGTTGGCCGATATCGGGTTCATGCTCAATATTGATGATAATCATACGGTGAATTATTCGGTAAAAAAACTGCTGAAGATTGATCTTGTAGTTGGCAAAAAAGTCGGCAAAGAAATGTTTTATAAAACCACCGATCTGGGCCAGAATGTGTGCCAGCAATATAAGGAAGTGCGCAAGGCCTGCCTGATTGATGCCGCAGTGGCAACAGATCGCAATTTTGAGGAAATATCCCATCTGGCATTGGTTTTGCGCACAATGTCGGGCCTTTATGATCAAGCATCAAGGGCCGCTTCTTCCCTTTGACGATGGCCATTTTTATTGACTCCTTTTTGTTTATAAGCAAAAGCTAATTTAAGGGGCGGTTTAATCCGTCGGCCAAAATATTTTGGCAATTGGTAATTTGATATAGATGAGGGATTTTATGCGCTTAAGGGTAATTGATTTTGGTTTGGTTTCTTCGCTTCGTTCACAGGCTGTTTTTCATGGCATTGCTACTATTATTAAGGATGATAGCGATCCGGTTTTAGTAATGACCAGCCCCATTGACCCCTATGTCTGTGTGGGTATGCACCAGCAGATCGACAGGGAAGTAGACGAGGATTATTGCAAAGAGAATAATTTGCCAATTTATCGTCGTCATGTGGGGGGCGGAGCGGTTTATCTGGATAAAAACCAGTATTTTACCCAGTTTATCTTTCCAAAAAACAAGGCGCCAAAACGGGCCGAGCAATTATATCCACTGTTTATCGAGCCGGTGGTTCGCACCTACAAGGAATTGGGCATCGAAGCCAATTTCCGTCCCGCCAATGATATTCATGTAAATGGTCGAAAAATCGGAGGAACAGGAGCGGCCAGTATCGAGGATGCGACCGTAATGGCGGGTAGCTTCATGTTTGATTTTGATACAAAGACCATGTCAAAATGTTTAAAAGTTCCCAGTGAAAAGTTTCGCGACAAGCTGAAATCTACTTTGGATGATTATATGACCACCATGGTCAAGGAGCTTGAAACAGTTCCTGAACGCGAAGAATTGCGCGAGATATTTTTGCGCCATTGTGGAGATGTTCTAAAAGTTACGCCAGTAATTTCGAAGGCTAGCGAAGAGGAGTTGGCAGCTATTGAAAAAGCTGAGATTGAACTACAGGATCCAGACTGGACTTATGTCCAGGGACGTAAATTTGTAGAATTGGGCGTAAAAATTTCAGCGAATACCCATTTGACCGAAAGCGCTCACAAGGCGGCAGGTGGCTTGGTCCGGGTGCATTTGTTGAGCCGGGAAGGCCAAATTGAAGATTTGATAGTTGGGGGAGACTTTACCTGCCTGCCGCCCGAGGGGATCGATCAATTATCTACTAAGTTGACGGGGGTGCAATTGCGGGCAGGAGTACTTGAAGAAGCCATTGAAAAAGCAATTGTTGAACTTGGGGTTGAAATTCCCGGAGTTAGCCCAAACGATATTGAAACAGCAATATTGGGGGCTGTGGAGACTAGGGAATAATTTTTCAGGCAAGTGAAAAATGCAAAAATAAAGGCGCGCAAAATAAAATGAATCGTTCCAAAGCTGAATCCAGCATTAAAAATGCAGAATTTAACATAAAAAATGTCTGTGTGTTGCAACATACGGAAGCGGAATTTCTTGGCCTGATCGAGGACCATTTCGAAGGGCGTAATATTCGTTTTGATTATCAGCGCCCGTTTACGGTTGGGGGCTCTGTTCCCCAATCGGTGGAAGGGTACGATGGTTTGATTATTCTTCCCGGTGGTCCCTATGGGGTGGTTAGCGGGCATTTGTTGCCAAGTTTTTCGGCCGAGCTTCGTTTGAGCAAATTGTTTCTTGGGGCTGGATTGCCAATCATAGCTTTTGGTCTTGGGGCAACAATTCTGGCGATTGCCAGTGGTGGGGGGGCAGAAGAAGCACCTTTAAAATTTTGGCTGGAGAAGGCAACAAGAGTAGATGAAAATGCTCTAGCCGGTAGAATGCCGAAAACTTTTCCCCATGCCATATATACGCGAGACAAAGCTGTGGTGCCAAAAGGGGCTGAAATTTTGGCCGTTGGAGAAAATGAACAACCGCTGGTTTTTTCGATTAATGATAATTGCTTAGGTTTTATGGGCCATCCGGGAATGAAATCGGGTATGGCAGAAGATCTGATAATGGAATTTGCCCAAACTCCTCCCGATACTGTTCAGGCTCTTGAGGCCCTTCGAAAAGCCCAGCCCGAGATTGCCATTTCGCTCTCTGAAATGATGAAGGGCATGATCGAGCAGACAAAATTAATGTAGTATTTGCATATTCCGTTTTTTTCATGTATCGTAATTTACATGGAGCAGATGCCTCAAAGGGACCGATAAACGAGTTCTGGCATCTGAAATTTTAGGGAGGGTTTTGATGGCCGACAAGCTAATCATTATCATGGTAAATACGGATCCGCGTAACGGTGAAGAACTGGGTGCGCCGTTTTTTCAGGCAACAGTTGCCGCCGCTATGGATTATGAAGTTGAAGTGGTTTGTACCGCCACAGCTGGTATCCTGATGAAAAAAGGGTTTGCCGAAGGGCTGGTGGTCAAAGAGGGTTCACCCAAAACCGTTTATGATTTTATTAAAGACGCCCATGAAGCGGGGGCAAAATTTTATTGTTGCTCGCCAAATCTGGCTCTGTTCGATATGAGTGAAGATGACCTTATCCCTGAATGCGAGGGTATAGTCGGGGGTGCAAAAGTTATCGAGGACGTGATGGAAGATGATTCCGTCAGAGTCCTGACCTATTGATAATCAGATGGATCAGCTAGCTTTCACTAATGATCCGCTGGCCGAAGCGCCGGCCGTTCCGCGTGAGAAAATGCAAGAGGTCCTTGATGATATCAAGGGGCATATGCTGTTTGATCACGAGCTGCATGGCTGCTTGAATTGCGGTATTTGTACTGCGACTTGCCCCTCGGCGAGTTATTATGATTATTCACCCCGCGAGATTGTCCAGCTTTTATGGACTGAAAATCTCGAGGGCATTTATGATGCCATGGGGGAAAAAATCTGGGCCTGCGCCCAATGTTATACCTGCGCCGCTCGTTGCCCATTCGAAAACTCGCCCGGTGGGCTGGTGATGATCATGCGTGAAGTCGCAATCAAGCACGAAATGGAATCGGTGAAAGAGGTCCTTAGGCCGTTTTCCCGGGTGCTGCTCAAGGTTATTTCCACGGGAAATCAGCTGGCACCAAATATGATTACCAAGGAAGCATTTCCTGATTGGGGGCCGGATGTGAGCAAGGTTGATGCGCCGCTGGATATCTTGAGAAAAGCTATTCCGGTGCCAACTTTGCACACACTGGACACCGCCTGGATCGTCAATCTTAAAACTTCGGTAGAGCTGTTTACTATCTGGGAGGCAACCGGGGTTCTGGATCAGTTGGAAAGTGTTGATGAAAACCTTTTCGATGTGGTTGTCGATGTGATGGACGAAAAGCGTGAAGATTTGGAAGACTGGCTCGACGAGCAAGAGGATGAAGACGATGAGTGACGAAAAAAAAGGCAGTTTTGAAGGGTTTGGCGCCGAGTGGAAATCTACCCAGCTAAGCGAGGCGGACAAGCGCCGGGCGACCGACTGGGTCGAGGCCAAAATTGACAAGCGCTCTTTGTTGACTGGCAATCGCAAGGAAGATATTCGCGATATTATGTGGCAACTGGAAAAAGAGGGTGAAATTGTTGTCCATCGGGTTGGCGATCATAATGATCCGGTAATGGCAAAAACCCTTTATGGCTGGGATAAAAAAATTCCCACCAATAATTTTTGGCACCATAAATCTTGCGGGCAATGTGGAAATATTCCCGGTTATCCGACCTCTGTAATGTGGTTAATGAACAAGCTCGGAATTAAATATCTTGATGAAACCGACCAGACTTCATGCACCGCATGGAATTATCACGGGTCGGGCATTGGCAATGTGGTTTCGCTGGCGGCGGTGTTTTTGCGCAATTATCATCAGGCCTATGTTTCAGCCAAGGCCGAAGGATTGCCCGAGGGCACTTATTATCCCTTAGTGCATTGCGGAACGTCGTTTGGCAATTATAAGGAAATGCGGATTTTCTTGATGCACTCGGCAGAATTGCGGGCGCAGGTGAAAGAAATTCTTGGCAAGCTTGGCCGCCTGGTCGATGGCAAATTGCTTATCCCGGAAGAAATTGTGCATTATTCGGAATGGCTGCATGTGATGCGTGACAAGCTGGCGACCCATCAAACAATAGATGTCAGCAATGTTCGTGCCACCATTCATCCGGCCTGTCATGTATATAAAATGGTGCCTGAAGACGTGATTTATGATGATGCCGTTTTGGATGGCAACCGGGTTGCGGTTTCAACCGGTTTAATGGAAACGTTTGGCGCGCAGGTAATCGATTATTCAACCTGGTATGATTGTTGCGGATTTGGTTTTAGGCACATAATTGGAGAGCGCGAATTTACCCGTTCGTTTGCCATTGATCGCAAAATCAAGGTAGCGGTTGAAGAGGCAAAAGCTGACGTGATGATTGGTCATGATACGGGCTGCATAACCACTTTGGATAAAAACCAGTGGATTGGGAAGGCGGTTGGCAAAGTCTATGCCTTGCCGATTATGGCTGATTGCCAGTTTGCTGCCATTGCCATGGGCGCCCACCCTTACAAATTGGCACAATTACATTGGCATGCCAGCCCGTTTGAGACCCTGTTGGAAAAAATGGGTATTGATTGGGAAAAAGCCAAGGTAGAGTTCGAAGATTACCTTGGGGAAGTTTCCAAGGGTAAAATCGAAACTCTTTATGATCCCCAACGGGCTATAACTTCAGGGCCGGGATATAAAAAACCAGCACAATTAGCAGGAGCAAGCAATAAATGAGTAACCTGCAAATGAACAAACCGGTTTTAGTTGTTGGAAGTGGTCCGGCCGGAATGGCGGCTGCACAATCATTGGCCAGTGCCGGGCAAAAAGTTGTGCTGGTGGAAAAAGAGGATCGTCTGGGTGGCGCCCCGATTATTTCGGGCTATGCCAAACTTGTGCCCTCGGGCGAGTGGGCTAAAGATGCCATCGGGGGCATGGTGAAAAGGGTCGAGGACAATCCTTTGATCACAACTCATCTTAATAGTGTTGTGCAAAATTTTGATGGCAAGCCCGGCGAATTTGTTGCCAAGCTAAAAGACGGGTCTGAAATTGAAGCGGGAGCAACCATACTTGCCACCGGATTTACCCATTTTGACAGTGTAAACAAGCCGGAATGGGGCTTTGGCACCTATGAAGATGTGGTGACCACTACGCAGGTCGAGCAAATGCTTTCGTCCGGCGCCGGTATAAAATGTCCATCCGACGGACGCGATCCGGAGCGGGTTGCCATATTGCTTTGTGTTGGCTCGAGGGATCGCCAGATCGGGCGCGAATGGTGCTCGAAAATCTGTTGTACGGTTTCTGCCAATATTGCCATGGAAATTCGTGAAGAATTGCCAAATTGCCATGTCTATATTTATTATATGGATATCCGCACCTATGGACTTTACGAGGGTAAATATTATTGGGAATCACAGGAAAAGCACAAGGTTAGATATATCAAGGCGCGCATTGCCGAGGTAACTTCCGATGGCAAGCGTTTGATTGTCAAGGGTGAGGACACTTTGGTCAAACGCCCGATTATGATCCCGTTTGATATGGTGGTGCATGCGGTTGGTATGGATCCCAATGTGGACAATATGACCTTGTCGGCTGTGTTTGGGGTTGATCTGGAGCAGTATGGCTTTATCGAAAAAGCCTCCAGTTATTCGAGCATGTCTGAAACTTCCCGGGCAGGAGTGTTTGTTGCCGGAGCTGCCACAGGGCCTGAAACTATTGATGATTCAATCGCTCAGGGACAGTCGGCGGCCATGGCGGCTATCTCGCTGTTAAACGGGTTTAAGGCAGAGGCGGCTGAATAGTGCTCGGGTTTTTGCAAAACAGGGAAAAGGTCGACAAGGAGAAGGTTGGCAAAGGAAAACCAGACTCCTCCGGATTGGTTTTAGACCTTTCGGGGCCAGTGCTAAGGCGGGCTTTTGAACATTTGAGGGAAGCTGCCGAACCCACCGGTGGAGTGGAGCGCTATGTGAGCGCTATTGCCTTGAAAGCCTCGCTGTTTGAAGAAATTTTGGGCAAGGGCAAGATAGATGAAATGAGCCGGACTGATTTTTTGGATCTGGCAGCTTTCATGACTCCGGTTCGGCGGCGAATGAGCGCAAATCTGGATGAAAAAAGCCTGAGCCAAATAACTCTGGCAATTGCATCTTTGCTGGATGGCTGGAGCGATGTTTCAACCACCGATAAACGCATGCAAAATTTTGTTGGTAGTTTTCCCGAGGATAAATCCCATCGCTGGGTTCGTGATCTGGGCGCAGAAATTTTGCATTATGTAGCCCCGCAACTCTACCCGCTAATGAGCCGCTGGATGTGGGATAAAAAAGTGGGTAGCGGAGTATTGCGCGAAATCTGGTTTCTTGATCCAAACGCAAAAACAACCGAAATTTTGGTAAATGATGATTTCGCTACCTTTGATCTAATGCGCGAAGAGCTGAGCGGTTTTTTACGTGAAAATGGTGTTTTCAGGGATTTTGAATTTTATTGTGATCTTTTATGCGCCCATATTTATGCGGGATATATCAATGATATGGGCGGGCAATATCTAAAATCTGACTTTGTCGATAGCCCTGATCCGATGATGCATACGCGTAGAATGCTTGGGCTTGATGCAATTAATACCGAAACCGGACGTTCGCGTTTGAAATTAATTGATGGCAAAGCCCATAAACTGGGCGGTGATGCCCTGATGTTGAATTAAGCGAAAGTTTTGAGGGAAGCCAATGCCAATTCATGAAAAATCGCTTATTCGCCCCGAAAATATTATCGAGCATGAAGAGCTGGTAATCGACGGGGTTGATGTTTCGGGGCACTGGAGCACATTTATCAATTCCCGGGCCGTGACCGATTATAACGAAGATATGCAGGACGAAATTGCCGGTCTGGCCGGGGGCGAATTTATCCATCGCTGTTGGCAATGCGGCTCATGCACCAATGCCTGCACGATCAATGCGTTGAATAATGATTTTAACCCCCGTTACTGGATTTATCTAATCCGCATGGGGATGGAAGATGAATTATTGATTGATAAGGATATTATCTGGCAATGCGTTTCGTGCAACAAATGCACCTATGCCTGCCCGCGCGATGTAAATCCTGAAGGGGTGATGAAAGCTACGGCCCATTGGTTGGAGCTAAAAGGCCATACGCCAAAACCTCCCTCGATGATATTTGATGAAGGATTTTCCGAGCAGGTATTTAAAACCGGCAAGATTGAAGATGGTTTGGTTTTGCGCCAGTTTTTTTCTGCCACCGGGCAAAAACTTACCCAGACATGGTTAGTTTCAATGTTGACCGGCCTGATTAAAAAACTCCCCCTTACCATGTTGACCCGCTTGGGGTTATCTACTTTTTTCCACCCAAAAACCAAAAATTGGGGCAAGGCCAGGGACGCAATAGGCGAATATGTAAAAGAAAAAGAAGCGGACAATGCTCGTTTGCTTGGACTTGATAGTCTGGAGGACAAAAATTGAGTAAGAAATATGAAAAGGTAGCCTATTATCCCGGCTGCGCACTCGAGGGAACGGCTCAATCCTATGACCGTTCGACAAAAGCTATCGGTAAAGAACTGGGCCTTGAAACGGTCGAGTTGGATAACTGGAATTGTTGCGGGGCAATGGAGGTCAAAAATATCGACCCCAAATTGCAGACTTACCTATCAGCTCGCAACCTGTCCATTGCCGAAGATATGGGTTTTGATACGGTTATGGCTCCGTGCAATGGCTGTTATCATAATCTGAAAAAGGCCGAGTATGATCTAAAAAATGATGATGCCTCCAGAGAGGTCAATGAGCGCCTTTCCAGCAAGGCTGGCCATAAAACCTATGAGGCGGGCAAGGTTGAAACCATTCATGCGCTGGACTGGATCAAGGATTCGGTTGGTGAAGAAGGTATAAAGGATAAAATTCAGGGTGGCTTGAAGGGGCTAAAAATCGCCAATTATTATGGCTGCATGTATACTAGGCCAAGACATATTTTTCCTGAAAAAGATCAGGGCCCGGGTTCGGAATCTACCCATAAACCCCATTATATGGATGATTTGCTGGAAGCAGCTGGCGCGCAAAATGTTGAATACCCTCTTAAAACCGCCTGTTGCGGTGGGGCGCATACCCTAAGCGATAGTGATACTTCGACAAAATTGGTGTTAAATCTTTTGCAGGCAGCTGAGGCTTGCGAGGCCGATGTTATTGCTACTGAATGTCCGACTTGTCACACAGGGCTGGAAATGCACCAGATCAGGGCTGAAAAAGTTTTTGGTAAAAAAACCAAAGTAAAAATTCTTTATTTTACGCAATTGCTGGGCTTGGCCATGGGTGTTTCGCCGCGCAATCTGGGTTTGCAGGAGAATTTCTCCGATGCCATGCCAATGCTAAAAGAAAAAGGTATCGTCTGATGGTGGACACCCCGCAAAATTTTGACCAGATTTTGGACCGGCTTGAGATAATTGAAAATCTTGACGAGGAAAAACTGCTCAAAGACGCAAAGGTTCTGGCTTTGGAGTTGCTGGAATTGGGTGAAACTTGCTTGCGGTTCTGGATAATTGCTCGGGGTGGAGTAGCAACACAAAAGAAAAAAGAGGGCTTTGCTATTTTGGCGCTGCACCGGCAGGGGGCCAAAGGGGAGCCAAGTTTTAATGCTTGCAGGGAAAGTTGTCGTGAGGCTGTTTATCAATATAATGTGATTTTGCAAAGCGGTGATGATGAGCAAACCTTAAGGGCGCTGCGCTTGCAAATTATGGTGGTAAGGCATTTGGCACTGTTTATTTCTGGAAAACTGGAAGTCTCGGGACTTGGCGATTTTTGTTGCGCCTCAAAGCCCATCAGACAAAAAGACACGGAAATATCCGAAGTTATGGCAGGTGCGTAAAGGAGAATATCAAAATGACTATTGTTCGTGGATGTGAAATGCCCGATGAGCTGCTTTATGATGTGGACAACAATATCTGGTATCTGGAAAATGACGACGGCACGGTAACCCTTGGCATGACCATGGTTGCTGCTGCCATGGCTGGCCCGATGGTGGCATTTACCCCCAAAAGGGTGGGCCGTACTGTCAAGGCGGGAAAATCCTGCGCTACCATTGAATCGGGTAAGTGGGTTGGACCGGCAAAAATCGCATTTGAGGCGGAAGTCGTTGAAGCCAATTCTGAATTAAATGCTGATCCCAAGATTGCCAATGGCGACCCGTATGGTGGAGGCTGGATGGTTAAGGTGAAACCGACCGATTGGGCAGCTGCCAAGGCCGATTTAATGCCCGGAACCGATATTGCAGCACCCTATGAAGCAAAAATGGCAGCGGATGATTTTGCTGGTTGTGAAGCATAATTTTATACGGACAGTAATATTTGATCAACGGGAGATTGGTTGAAAATACATGTGGGAACTACAAACAGGGCATTAAAGGAGGGTATTATGACAACTGAACAAAACGCTAAATCCATGTCGATTATTGTTACCAAAGGGGCGCTGGATCAAGCTTATCCACCGTTTATTCTGGCAACTACCGCTGCGGCGATGGGTATAGATGTAACGATGTTTTTCACCTTTTATGGTTTGGGTCTATTAAAAAAGGACCTTAATCTGAAGGTAACAACGCTAGGTAATGCGGCTATGGAAATGCCGATGATGGGTGGCCATATGGTTATGCCCAACATTTTGGCTGCCATTCCGGGCGCTGGAGCATTGACCACATCGATGATGAAAAACCTGATCAAGAAAAACGGGGTTGCCTCGATTGAGGAATTACGTGATCTGGCAGTAGAAGCAGAAGTTAAGATTATTGCCTGTCAGATGACTTTGGACCTGTTTGATTATAAGCCCGAAGATCTTATTGAGGGCCCGGTGCTTGGTGGTGCTGCAACCTATATCGAGGTGGCAACCAAATCTGATATCAATTTGTTTATATAGCGTCTGTCGCAGGTGCAAACTTATATTTATTAGTTAATTTGGCTAAATATAATATTTAATTGGAGGCAAGAATATGGCTGATATAGTTTTGGATGTGAAGGGTTTGAATTGCCCATTGCCGATTCTCAAAGCAAAGAAGATGCTCAACACTATGGAGCAAAATAAAACTCTGGAAGTGTTGGCCACTGATCCGGGTGCTGTAGCTGATTTTGAAGCATTTTGTCGTGCTACCGGCAACACTTTGGTGGAATCACGCAAGGATGGAGAAGTGTTTGCGTTTGTAATTCAACGTACCTGAGGCGGTATAAACCCGCTTGAGCGACAGATTAATTTTTAATATTCTCGTCAGAGGGGTTACAGAACATTTCATAAAGCGTGCCAACAATCTGGCGCGCTTTATCGTCTGAAAGAGAATAATAAATCGAGCGACCATCGCGCTTGGTATCTACCAGATGATCTTCGCGAAGGCGTGCCAATTGCTTGGAAACAGAAGACTGATTCATTTCCAGCATCTCTTCAAGTTCACCAACTGTTGCCGGGCCTTCGGCTAGTCGGCAAAGGATCATCAGGCGACCGGTATGGGCTAGAGATTTTAGAAAATCCGTAGTTTTTTGGGCGTTTTTCAGCATTTTTTCCGATCTGGAAATTATTATTTCAGGTTCGGTATTTTCGGGCAAATCAAACTTGGGCTGGCTCATAGGAAATACTCGTTGGCTTCGGGGTAATACTCGTTGGCAAATACAAGCTTTTATATCGTCTTTATATGACAATATGGTGTTATATTATACGACAAATTTCTCCCATAGGGAAATTTTACCTTGTTCAGGGGTAGCTGGAAATTAATTTGCCTGATTTTTTGGTGGAGTATCAGTGAGTTATAGGTGAGTTTATAGTTTTGAAAGCTAATATTTGACGATAGTCTGTTTAATTATCAACAGAGTTTTTAGCCGTTATATCCAAATCCTTATCGGCTAAAATTTTTGTATCGTCATGATCATTATAGTTGGTTTGAAAACTATCAAATTCAAGCCCGTTATTTGTTAAGGTACTGGTTGGAACTTTAAATTCAAAGCGATCAAGCTTGCCGGTAATTGGTGAAACGGGTGCCCATTCATTGGCTGTCACACCATCGGCAACCCAAACCGGGTCAAGAGGGGCCAAAACTGCCCGGGACAACCATTGACGTGCTTTTCCTTGATCCAGATTTTGCCCGTCTTCGATTTCAGCCATTGCTACACATGTGGCCTTGCTTGGATTGTTACCAATGAAAGGAACAAGGACATTTCTGGCTGTAAGCCAGTTTTTAGCTTTAATTGCTGTTTGGGCGATAATAATTGCCGAATTTTGATCTTGAGGGGGATTTGGTATCAGGTCTTGCAAGCGTTTCAGGCGCTCGGTGGGGGAAATTCCGGGTTGGGCATTGGCAAATAGCAGCGCAATATGGGGGTGTTTTGTAGGACTCCAAACACGGCGCAGCAGGGAACTTGCCTTGCGAATTTCGCCCCTGTTGGAATAAAGGCGGGCTGCAATTAGAGCGGGGGGCACAAACTCGGGCAGAAGCTTTAGGGCAATTCTTGCATGGTTCAAAGCATCATCGGGCTCAACAAGTTCGTTTTTTTGCGCAATGGCGCTATGCAATACAGCCAACCGGCGCTTTTTAGCCAGCTTTTCTTCTTTGTTTTTGCTTTGCTCCTCATTGACAATTTTTAAGGCCCCAATCCAGTCTCCCTGCCGGGTCAAATGTTCAAAAATAACATCTGAAGCCCAGTTTAATTGCGGGTCTAGTGAATAGGCTTTTTGGGCAAATGTTAAGGCCGCATCATGGCTATTTTGCGCTTTTGCTTGCTCATATAGGCCAGAAAGAGCCGCCAGAGTAGTTTTGGGATTGTCGATAAGGTGGCGATATTGCTCTCTTGCCTGCCCCCATTCCCCAAGAGCTAGCTGGGCTCGCGCTTCAAGCAATTGGGCGGCAGCATTTTGTGGTAGTTTGTTCTGAGCATCGCGGGCCAATTGGCGTGTTTTTTGTGCATCCCCGGCTTGCAAGGCAATCAATGCATTGGAAAGCGCTTCAATTCCATGATTTTGTCGACGTTCCTCCAATATTTTTTGGATAGATTTTGGGGCCAGAATCACGCGTCGAATAAGCGAGAATAAAAAAATTGCCAAAGCAATTATACCAAGTATCACAAGGCTAAACACACCTATGCGGGGCTGTATCCGATAGCCTGCAAGGTCAATTTGCACGATTCCGGGAACAGCCAACAACCAGGTGATGCCAAGGGTTAAGGCAAGAGAAAACAAAATATATGTTATCAGGCGGATCATTGAGAAATTACCATTGGTTCAGGCCCTGTTTGGCTGTTTATAAGGGCCATGGCGCGGGCGTTGGCCAATAGGGTGCTGGCACTTCCCAAGGCAATAATTTTATCATTGCTTTCTCCAAGCGCTAAAATCATGGGCTGTGGAAGTTGGGAAATTAGATTGGCGGCACTGGCAAAATCGGCGCGATTCATAACAGCTTCTATTCTAGCTATCAGGCTTTCAATATTATCGCCCTTGGCTGGATCAAGGGGGCGCAGGGCAAATAGCGAGCGAAGGCTATTGCCAAAGCGGTTCAGCCAGTTGGCATCAGGATCATTGGGACGGGCAGCCAGCATTTCGGGCAATGCCCGATTAAAATCCATGATAATTTGCGAGGGTAATTCCCGCTCCAGTGCAGCAATGTCCCATATGTTTTGAGGTATTTCAAGCGTTGGCAAAAATGAGGAAATGCTTTGCAACTCATTTTGAAAACCTTGTCCGTTCTCTAGTGCATACTGAGCTTTCATCAATGCCAGTGGCAGGTATGAAGATTGTTGGGCAGCCATATTTTGCGGTTCTTGAGGCTTTGGTTCTTGAACAATAATGGTCTGCCCATCCAAGGCTTGGTTGTTGGTGTTTTGTAGCTCTGAAATCTGGGTATTCAGATTCTGGATAGTTGAATCGAGCAGTTCAGCAAGGGAAGAAATTTTTGCCCTGTTTTCTTCTATAGCAGTATTTGCAGCTTGTAATTGTGCAACAAGCCCGGATATCTGCTCTGTTATTGCGTTTGTAATTTCTTGTGTAATTTCTTGTGGAATTTCTGCGTTTGGGTTTTCGTTCTTGCTCAATTGTTCAGCTACCGAATTTTGAATTTGCTCTGGAATTTGTGCCAATTGCTGTTGGATATTAACAATATCATTGCCCAGTTTGGCCGCATCTTCAAAAGAAGCACCAGAAGCTATGGCAGTAAAACGCAAATTCAATTCACCTATGGCATCTTCAAGGCTTTTAATGTTTTCAACAATAGCAGGGTCTGTCGTAAAATTATCCACCTGTTGCAGAATTTCCAGCTCCTTAAAGATAGCGCTCTGGTCTTGAGCAAAGCTTGTTTGCTGTTGCTCAAGAGCATTCAATTGCGCAGATAATAAATCCATATTGCTAGCAATTGGCTCGATATCGGAGCTTATTTGCTGACGTAAAGCATTGACCTGCTCATCCATTACAGAAAAGCCGACAAGGTTTTGGGTAATTTGTTCTTCAACAATCCCTGTGCGCCGAGAAAGAGAATCGATGTCGGTAGTAATAGTGGCTTGATTTAACGGCTTTAGAATTCCAGATAAAATTAGTAGTACAACAAGAATTATCGCCAGCAAAGCTCCGCCAAAAGCAGCTATGGTGAGGGGGAAAATATTGTTGGCGGGGGACTTGTCTTTGGCTTTTGGCTGGTTTTTTTGGCTGTTATCGCTATTCGTGCCGGTGGTGGAAGAGGAAGTTTGGGTTGGGGAATCTGAGGCTTGAGTAGTAGATGTTGAAGTTGATTTTGCAGCAAATTTACCGGGTTTTTTAACGGCGGGCTTGCTAACAGGCTTGGGTGTAGATTTTTTTGCCTTGAGGTCCAGTATTGGGGGTTTTACTGGGCCGCCCTTGGGTTCAACCATTACTTTTTTCCTTTAACTCCAGTCAGCATAAGCATTTTTTTTAGCAACTCAACAGGCTAGCCTGCGGGTTTTTAATTTATGGCGGTACCCCTGTTTTTGGGGATATTATTGTTTAAGTAAGTGCCAGAAACAATTTGAAAAAACAAAATAATCATATGATCACTTTTCAAGTGCCTTCGCTAAGGTTAGACCGTTTTTATGAAAAATCCTCTTAATTATAAAATTCTTGGTATCGAGAGCAGTTGCGATGATACGGGCGCAGCTGTAGTGTCGCGTGATAGCTCTGGCAATGCAAAAATTTTAAGCAATGTTGTGCGCTCACAAATCGAGGAACATATGCAATTTGGCGGGGTGGTGCCGGAATTGGCGGCCCGCGCCCATGTGGTATATTTGGACAGGGTTATTGAGAGGGCCATGGATGAAAGCGGTCTTGGCTTTGATGATCTTGATGCCATTGCCGTAACCGCCGGGCCAGGGCTTATTGGCGGGGTATTGGTGGGCCTTACCACCGCCAAGGCGCTTTGTGCAGCGCTTAACAAACCATTGATCGGTGTCAACCATCTGGAGGCCCATGCATTAACGGCCCGCCTTAGCGATAATGTTGAATTTCCTTATCTGTTATTGCTGGTTTCGGGCGGTCATAGCCAGTTTTTGTTGGTGCGCGGGGTTGGAGATTATCAATTGTGGGGTACCAGTATTGATGATGCTTTGGGCGAGGCCTTTGACAAGGTAGCAAAAATGCTTGGCCTTGGTTATCCGGGTGGGCCGATTGTTGAAAAACTGGCTGCCGGGGGCGATGCAAAAAGATTTACCTTCCCAAGGCCACTGTTGAATAGAAAAAATCTGGATTTTTCTTTTTCCGGTCTAAAAACCGCCGTTAGGATCGCGGCTGAAAAAATCGCCCCGTTGAGTGAAAAAGATGTGGTTGATATTTGTGCTGGATTTCAGTTTGCAGTTACCGATGTTCTTGCAGCCAGAACCAACAGTGCTCTGGAGCGGTTTGGCGAAGATGTTAAAGGCGCTAAAAAGGTGATAGTAGTTGCAGGAGGGGTAGCGGCAAACAAGGCCATTGCCAGTATATTGCAAGATGTGGCGCAAAAACACGGGGCCAGACTTGTGGTGCCGCCAATGGCCCTTTGCACAGATAATGGAGCCATGGTGGCATGGGCCGGGGCCGAGCGATTTGTGCTTGGGGCGTTTAATGATTTGTCATTGAAGGCAAAAGCGCGCTGGCCGCTGGATGATGAAAGCATGAAAATAAAAAGAGCATCCCAATGAAAAAGAGCATCCCAATGATTGGAATTGTTGGAGCCGGAGCTTGGGGAACTGCCTTGGCGCAGATGGCGGCTGTTGCTGGCAATCAGGTGAACATCTTTTGTCGCAACAAGGCAGTAACGCAAGAAATAAACAGCTTTCATAGCAACAAAAAATATTTGGGCGATCGGAAATTATCAGCGGATATTTCGGCAATAGATATTTCTAAAAATCTTGATATAGCTATGTTTAGCCGGTGTGATTTGTTGATTTTGGCGGTTCCGGCACAAGCAACAAGGGGGTTTTTGCGCGCTCTTGGCAGCAAAAACAAGCCACCAATGCCGGTGGTACTAACGGCAAAGGGGTTTGAGCGCCAAACCCTTGCCCTGCAAAGTCAGATCTTGCAACAGGAGTGGGAGCAAGCAATTCCTCTTATTCTTTCTGGCCCAAGTTTTGCTGTTGATGTGGCGGCAAAAAAACCCACTGCAATAACTTTGGCGGCACAAAATGCTGCTGTTTTACAAATGGTTGCCAAAAAATTGGCCAGCAAGACATTTCGCCCCTATTCCAGTAATGATCCCAAGGGAGTTGAACTTTGCGGAGGGCTAAAAAATATTTATGCGCTGGCCTCTGGAGCAATAGAAGGCGCGGATCTTGGGCTTTCGGCCCGCTCGGCCTTTATCTCGCGGGCGGTGATTGAAATGGGCAGGATTGTTGCTGCGATGGGGGGAAAAACAGCCAGTGTAAACGGGCTGGCCGGGGTTGGAGATCTGGTGCTTAGTTGTACTTCGGATCAATCACGAAATTACCGTTTTGGGGTTGAATTGGGAAAAGGAAAGTCTGTGGATCAGATAATGGATCAGGGTTTGGGGCTGGCCGAAGGGGTTGCCAGCACATCCGTGGCCCATAGAATGGTTGAGCAGGGAAATATTGAAGCACCATTGGTGGGGGCGATAAATCAATTGCTTGGCGGGGAAGAAAATATTTCCCATATTGTTGAGCAATTAATGACGCGCCCTTTGAAATCTGAAGGATAAAATAATGCAATTTGTAATTATTGGTAGTGATCATAAGGGCGCGCTGGAAGTGCGTAAAACAGCGCGGGCGGATCATCTTGAATATTGGGGGAGCAAGGGCGAGGCTTTTTTGGCAGCTGGCCCTTTTTTGGATGCAAATGAATTGCCGTGCGGTTCGATGATGATAGTTGAGGCCAAAAATATCGAGGAAGCACAGAAAATGGCAGATAACGATCCCTATGTAACCAGCGGCCTATTTGAAACCCGTGAAGTAAAGCGTTGGAACTGGCTTCTTGGCAAGCCGGATTTGGGCAATTCCTAGAAAAATCAAGCCTTTAGAATAATAAAGCCGGAGAAATCAAGAAAAATGGCATATTGGCTATTCAAATCCGAACCGGGAACCTGGGGTTGGCAGGATCAGCTTGCAAAGGATGGTCCTGAACAATGGGACGGGGTGCGCAATTATCAGGCGCGCAATTTTATGCGGCAAATGAAGGTTGGAGAATTGGGCTTTTTTTATCATTCGGTGAATGAGAAAAAAATAGTAGGAATAGTTGAGGTGGCCAATGAATGCCACCCCGATAGTACTAGTGATGACCCGCGGTGGGAATGTGTAGATGTTAAAGCAGTGAGGTCTTTGGTTGACCCGGTTAGTCTTGAGCAAGTGAAGGCTGAGCCAGAACTCGAGAATATGGTTTTGGTGAAAAATTCCCGACTTTCAGTGCAACCGGTAAGTGACGAAGAATGGGCATTTGTTTGTAAGATGGGCAATACTGAGCCATGATTTTAACAATAATAATGGTTTTGGGGTCCTGACCATAAAAATTATGGGCGCAATTAAGAATTTGGCGTAAAAAAACAAACTGGTTAAAGGAGCTGATAATGTTGAGTTTTGATGTGAATTGGTTGGCGATAATTCTGGCGGTTGTTTCCAGTATGGCGCTGGGGATGATCTGGTATATGGCGCTGAGCAAGCAATGGGTAAGTGCAACGGGCAAAAAAGAAGGCGAATTGATGGGGGAGGGCGGTAATGCAACGCCTTTCATCTATGCGGCCATTTGCCAGTTTGTCATTGCATTTTTCATCGCCAATTTAACGCCAGCTCTTATGGACGGAGTGCTTAATGCCTATAATGGCGCTTTGGTTGGTGTGCAATTGTGGGCCGGATTTATCCTGACAGCTATGATTATCAATCACCGCTATCAGAATATGAGTTGGAAACTGACCTTTATCGACGGGGGATATTTGCTGGGAGTGGTTTTTGTGCAGGGGATTGTTATTGGTCTGCTTAGCTAGAGCCAAACAATTTTAAAAGATTTTTTACTGTCTGAAAGCAGAGCTTGGTTATGCAGGGTTTTGGCCTTTTGGGCGCTAATTGCCCTTGCCTTACAGGGGATTGCCCCTAAAAGTCCGAAGCGATGCCTTTTATTTCCCAGTCGCCAAATCTTGCCGGGTCCAATCCGCCACGACCCTCTTTTTCGTCTTTTGAAAGCAAAATTGCCTGATCGGTTTTGTGCTTTCTGCCAGCGGCTTCTTCAAGGGCGTTTTGGGCATCTATCGAGAGGTGTTTTTTGGTTTTTGCTTTTGTTTGCTGTGGTGAATCGTTCATTTTTGGCTTTCTTTTTTTAAAATCCGGCAATATTTCAAACAAACAAGATATCATAGAGAGCTAGGCTTCAAATATGACAAAGCTTTATACAGCGCAAGGATTTATACAGAGCAAGGCTTTAGACAGAGCAAGACAGAGTTCGAATAGTAAAACCCCATGCGGGTAGTTAAGGCATAAGGTGAGTTTAATAGGTTCTGATCCCAAGAGCAAATCAGCGCAACCGAGCAAATCAGCGCAACCGGAGGCAAAAAAAAGCGGTGAAATTGGCGGAATGATGGTTCGCCAACAAGCAGCTATTGCTTTGGGCAAAATATTAAAGGGCGAGGTTTTTGAGCCCTTTACCAAAAAAGAAATTGCTAATAGTCGGGATAGGGCGCTGGCAAACCGGCTGGTTACTTTGACTTTGCGCCGTCACGGACATCTTGATCATATAATCAAATCTTTGCTGGAGCGCGGAATTCCCAAGCGTTCTGGCCTGTTTGAAGCGCTATTGAGAATTTCTCTGGCACAAATTTTGTTTCTTCCTGAACTTGGCGATCATTCTGCCATTCATCTGGGGGTGGAAATTGTGAAAAGAGATCGCAGGGCCAGCCGGTTTGGCAAGTTGCTGAACGGGATATTGCGGCGTGCCCAGCGCGAAAGGGAGCAATGGGCCAATCTGGATTCTAAATTATTATTTCCAGAGTGGATATTTAACTCATGGGAGAAAAAATACGGGCAAGAGGCAATATTAAAATTTGCAGATGCCTTGCTTGCAGGAGCACCTCTGGACTTAACATTAGCGCCTCAGGATTTGACATTAGCGCAAAAAACACCCGAACTTATCAGTGAACTTGGTGCAAACCCTGTTATTTTTAATAGTGTTAGAATTTTTGATCGGGACAAATCCGTTGCCCTATTACCTGGCTATGATGAGGGCCTGTGGTGGGTGCAGGATGTGGCGGCGGCGATTCCTGCCCGCTTGTTTACCTTGCAACAGGGCGCGAAAGTGATGGATATGTGTGCTGCCCCGGGGGGGAAAACCGCACAATTGGCCGGACGCGGATTTAAGGTAACTGCTCTGGATAATTCTCCAAGCCGTTTGCAGCGTTTGCAGGAAAATCTTAATCGACTTAAATATCCGGTTACTGTTATTGAAGCCGATGGAAAAAAATTTGTCGCAGGCGAGAAATTTGACGGGATATTGCTTGATGCCCCGTGTACCGCTTCAGGCACATTTCGTCGGCATCCGGAAGTTTTGTGGCAAAAAAACGAGAAGGATATTACCAACAGAGTGTTGTTGCAGCGCCAGCTGATTGCAAATGCGATAAAATCTTTAAAACAGGGCGGCGAGCTTATTTATTGTGTTTGCTCTCTTCATTCCAAGGAGGGCGAAGAACAAGTTGCATGGGTTTTACAAGAATTTCCACAATTGGTTTTAAACCCGATCGCTCCCAATGAGCTTGCAGGTCTAGGGGGCGCAATAAATAAAAAAGGATGGGTTAAAACCCATGCGGGGTTGGGTTTTTCAAATTCTTTGGCCGGGGGAATGGATGGGTTTTTTATTGCCCGCTGGCATTTGAAAAATAATGGAGCTAGTTGATAAGTAATAATAGCAAGTTGTCTATAGTTTTTGCCCCGCATTCAGTGTTAGCCTTTGCGCCTTGAGGGGCAATAAAAATAAAAGCATGAGTTTCAGGAATGAAATTTGTAGCAAGATTTTTTAATATGAAATTTGCAAGATGAAGCGGTTTAGCAATTGGCGTGGCCCAAGTTTAATTATTGATAAAATTATTACGTCCAGATGGGTACGCTGGACATGGAGCGGCTTGTCTAAAGTAGAATATAGCAGTGTGTTGCGCGAATATAGGCCCGGCGATGCCGAAACAGTACGCGAAATGTTTGAAGGCCGTTATCTATTGGCCGCAAAATTAGTTGATACCAATAGGGTTTCGCCGTTTTCTGCAAAAATCGACCATAAATTATGGCATGATGAATTACATGGATTTTCATGGCTGCGCCATTTCGAGGAGGCAAGAAATTCGCAGCAGCGTGAATTTTCCCGCACCCTGGTTCTGGACTGGATTGGGCGCAATAGTGAATATGATGAAAATACCTGGGGGTTGGCCATCAGCTCTAAACGGGTGATGAACTGGTTGCGCCATTTTTCTTTGCTTTGTGATGGAGCAAGCGAAAAACAAATAAAAACCATTTCCGTTTCCATTTCTATGCAGGCCCAGGCGGCAAAATTGCGCGGACCATATGCACCCGATCGGTTTGATGAATTAATGGCGATGATGCTGGGGGTGGCAATCGCTTTGTGTGACGGCAGCACGAATGCGCAAATTGATATTTTGGTTGGCAGATTGTGCAAAAAATTACAATGGCAATTGTTTGATAACGGTTTTTATCGATCGAAAAACGGGGCGGATCAACTAGCTTTGCTTGAAGAGCTGGTTTCTATTCGCCTGACTCTTTCGCAAAAATCAGGGGAATTGAGTAGAGAGCTGGGGGCAATATTGGACCAGATGCATCTGGCACTGGATGCTATTACCTTAAATACCGGCGAGCCGGCATATTTCAACGGTTGTGGGCAATTGCCGACCGAGTTGATTTTTGCAATTCAAAATCAGGGCAAGCAAAGACTTGAAAATAATGGTTGCTTTGGGGGTTATGGAGTTGTCGAACTTGGCAAGGGCTATGTGGTTATGGATAGCGGCATTATTCCTCTTGCCCCTTATGCCAAAAATGCCCATGCCAGCGCTCTGGCCATCGAATTTTCCCACGAGCGGGATCTGATTTTTGGATCCTGTGGTCCAGCTCCTGAGGAATTGAAAGAATCAAAGGATTTATTTCGGCAAAGCTCAGCCCATTCAGGGCCCAATATTGATGATATGTCATCAGCAAGGTTTGGGGCCGGGGGAATATTGCTTGCCGAGGGGCAAAAGCCACAAATTATGGTTAAACAAGGTGAAGCAGAAATTGTTGCGTCTTGTTCGGCATATCAGGACCGATTGGGCATAAAAATTGAGCGGCGAGTAACACTTTTGGGTGAGGGGGAAACACTTGTCGGGCAAGATAAGCTGGTTGCAAGTGGTATAAGAAAAAACTTTTCCGGAACTTTTATCCAGCGTTTCCATCTGGCTCCCGGTGCCAGGGCGCAGAAATCAAATACTGATGAATTGATTGTTATTTACTTGAAATCAGGTGCCATGTGGACGTTTTTATGGGAGGGGGCCAGGGTTAAAATTGAAGAGAGCGTTCGCCAATCGGCCCATATTGGCTATCATAGAACCGAGCAAATTGTTCTGGAATCCGATGTGGTGGGGAATAGAGAAATAGAAAATGAGTTGGAAGTATCCTGGATTTTCACTCGCCAATAATCCGATAGACTTTAGGGTCCTGACCCTAGGCCAAAGCAATAATAAAAAGCTTTAACAGTTTGCTCGAACCCTATATAGCGCTAGTTTTTGAGTGAAGCTGGTTTTGCCCCCTACCGTTTTGGCCAGCAAATATTAGCGATAAGGTATGAAAACATGGCGCGACCTATCCAAAAATCCAAAATCAACAGGGCTTTGCTTTCTGTCTGGGACAAGCAAGGCATAGAAGATTTTGCCAAACGGCTGCATAGCATGGGTACTGAACTGGTTTCTACTGGAGGTACCGCTAAACTACTTGGTGAGAAGGCAATTCCTGTTATTGATGTGGCGGAACTCACCGGTTTTCCTGAAATGATGGATGGCAGGGTTAAAACGCTTCACCCCAAAATTCATGGGGGTATTTTGGCTGTTCGTGACAATGATGCCCATAAAAGTTCGATGCGCATTCATCAAATTCCGGCAATTGATCTGGTGGTAGTCAATCTTTATCCGTTTGAAAAAACAGTGGCGGATGGTGCTGATTATGACCAGATAATTGAGAATATTGATATTGGTGGGCCGGCGATGATCCGTTCGGCGGCAAAAAACCATTTGCATGTAGTGGTAATTGTTGATCCTGCCGATTATGAAAAAGTGGGCGATGTTTTGCAAAATGAGGGAGAAATTCCTCTGGTTATGCGCCAAAGACTAGCAGCAAAGGCTTTTGCCCGTACGGCGGTTTATGATGCGGCGATTGCCAATTGGTTTAGTGAAACTTTAGAATTTAAGGATCTTCCTTGGCATACTCGAGGTGGTGAATTGCGCGAAGTTATGCGCTATGGGGAAAACCCCCATCAATGGGCTGCTTTTTACAAGGATTTTGACCCTGAAATTGGTGTTGCCAGCGCTAAACAGATTCAGGGGAAAACCCTGTCCTATAACAATATTTGTGATACCGATGCGGCCTTTTCACTGGTTTGTGAATTTGACCCAGCCCAGAGCGCAGCGGTGGCAATAATCAAACATGGCAATCCCTGTGGTGTGGGTTTGGGCAAAGATCTGGACGAGGCCTATGACAAGGCTTTGAAATGCGATCCGGTAAGCTCTTTTGGTGGTGTTGTGGCTTTAAATGGTGAAATTTCCCAATCTACGGCCGAAAAAATCACCTCAATTTTTACCGAGGTTATTATTGCCCCGTCGGCCAGTCCGCAAGCTCTGGCAGTTTTTGAGAAAAAAAAGAACCTGCGCTTGTTGCTTACCGGTGGCATTGGTGATGTCAAAAAGCCGGTTATGGATATAAAATCAGTCGCCGGAGGGCTGCTTGTGCAATCTCGGGACAACAAAAATATCGATGATTGTGAACTAGAAATCGTGACAAAGCGCCAACCTAGTGCAGAGGAACTGGCGGATTTGAAGCTGGCGGCAAAAATTGCCAAACATGTGAAATCCAACGCGATAGTTTTTGTAAATAACGGGGCAAGTGTTGGCATTGGTGCCGGGCAGATGAGCCGGGTTGATTCAACTTATGTAGCCCATAAAAAATCCAAGGACGCCGCAAAAGCCGCCGGAGAAAAAGGTGCTTTAAGCACTGGTTCCGTTATGGCATCGGATGCGTTTTTTCCATTCGCAGACGGTTTGATAGCGGGAATAAAGGCCGGAGCAACAGCTGTCATTCAGCCTGGCGGCTCAATCAGGGATGAAGAGGTGATAGCTGCCGCTGACAAGGCAGGCATTGCTATGGTATTTACCGGCATGCGCCATTTCAGGCATTAAACCAACATAGTTGGCCGAGATTAAAACACCTGTCTGCCAAGATAGCTGCTAACTGGGTCGCGATCCGATATTTTGTAACCTAGCCTTTTGCCAGTTAGCCCTCTTTGGTTTTTACCCAGAACAGTCCAATGGCCCCAAGAGCCAGCAAAACTATTACCGGCGTAATCCCAATGCGCTGGCTTTGGGATGCTGCGGTAACAAAAGCAATGGCAAGCGGCCCGATAAAAGCGGTGGCGCGCCCTGTCAGGGCATAAAGGCCAAAGGCCTGGGTGGCATCTTTTTTATCCACCTGATCAATCAACAGGGTTCTTGAGGCGGCCTGCAAGGCGCCACCTGCCGCACCTATAAGGGCACCGGCGGTATAAAACACATTTACCGGAATAGCATCAGAGGTAATGGGGATAAAAAACAGCGTAACTTCTTGCGTGGTGGAAACAATTATCGTGCAGGCCAGAACCAGTAACCAGCATGAAATGAATACCACGGGGCGTGGGCCGAATTTTGCATCCATACGCCCGCCCAAAAAAGCTCCGATAGCACCTGTAAATGCCGCCAAGATTCCAAAAATTCCTACCTGTATTATTGAAAGCCCAAGGACAGTTGCCGCATAAATGCCGCCAAAGGCATAAAGGGCGTTTAGTCCGTCACGATATAGCATCGAGGAAAATAAAAACGATGATAAGGAAGGGCGTTTGGGCAAGGATTTTATGGTAGCCCAAAGGTTTGACAGGCCTTTATTCAGTTTAGAACCCGCGCCGATGCCGCGATTTTTATCCGGGGTAAAAAGAAATAGCGGAATAATAAAAATTAGATACCACAGGGCGGAAAACGGACCCGAAGCTCTATCTCCCTCATTGGTTGCCGGATCAAGGCCAAAAACGGGGGTGAAGCCTAAAAGAGTTTTGCCGGTATCGGGGTTGGCGGACATGAAGCCCAAAATAATAATCAATGAAATTACGCCGCCCACATAACCCAAGGCCCATCCGGAGCCGGATAATTTCCCCATTTCAGAACGTGGAACAAGGTCTGGCATCATGGCGTTGGTAAAAACAGCCGAAAATTCTATACCGATCAGGGCAATGACAAAGGCACCCAGAATAAAAATAATGGTGTCGGGTGAGGAAATGGCGGCAGGCAGGGCGAAATAAAGCGCGGCAGCACCAAATATCGCCAGCGCAGAAAAACCGGCAATCCAGGGCTTTCTCGGGCCGGAAACATCGGCAATCGAGCCTAGAACCGGCGCTAGAATAGCAATGATAATTCCAGCGATTGCGGTAGCATATCCCCACATTTCCTGCCCGATTAGCGGGGTGGGAGCAACAAAAGCGGCAAAATAGGGTGCAAAAATAAAGGTAATGATAACCGTGTGATAGGGCTGGGCGGCCCAATCAAAAAACATCCACGAAATTACCCCGCGTTTGGAGGAATAGCTGGTTTTGCCCTGCTGAATGCCCATTTTTGGCAAGTCCCCCCGGAGCCGTTGGTTTTAAAAGGGTGGTTGCTTTTAAAACTGCCGTTTGTTTTGCAAAATATGTTCTAAAAAAGTAATTAAGCCCTATATGTTCGGGGTTGTCGAGATTGCCCCTTACGGGGCCTTTTTTCTGCACAGGAACAATTTTTGCTCCATAGGATGACAAATCATGAACATTTTCACGGGCTGGTACTTGAACCCAGCTAGTGTCTTGATCCTGGTTAGTGTCTTGCCAAATCGGTTAGCAGGCCGGCAGCGACAGAAATGCGCGAAACCGAAAGTTCGCCCTCGGTCAGTTCCGTAACCATGGATTCAATGCGCCCTATTTCATCGGCCAAAGCATCATCCCAAGCCTGCATTCGCTGCTCTATGGTGCCATCACCTGCAGCCAGCACATCTTCTGTCAAATCCCTTTGGGCGCGCATGACATTGGCCAATGCCCGATCCAGCGCCATACGATCATAATGATCAACGGTTTTAACATGGCGGCTTTGCTCGGTAATTCGACCAAGGCGGAACCTTTCCAAAACTGCAAAATATCCTTGGGCAGCAATTGGTACCGGTGATTTGATATGTTCGCATAACAAAACAATATCACTGGCAAGGGTAAGGGCGCTAAGTTCTGCTATTTGGCGGGCCAGAGCTTTTGGTGTGCCACCTTTTTCAAACTGTTTTGCCTGTTCTGTCACGCTGGTTTCAACAAAGGATGGCAAGAAGTTGGCAAACGAGTTTTTAATTTGCTCGATTCCAGAAGAATAAAGCTGAACAATATCAGAAAGACCGGTTTCAAATGACACATTGCGCAAGAACCAGCGGGTCTGGATGATCAACAGGGTTTGAACCTCGGCATAAAGGGCCAATTGGGTCTCGCCGGTAACCTTGTTATCCAGCGCGTCGATGGCGCTGTTTAGATCGGTTAGGCCAAAACTGTCGCGGGCTGCCGAATAGGCAAAGGCTATTTGGGCCGCATCGGCAGATGTCGCCGAAGTCATTTTATGAACAAATGAAGGCCCGCCCCTATTGATTATGGCATTGGCCAAAACAGTGGCGATAACTTCGCGCCGCAGCCGGTGGTTTTCTATGGTTTGGGGCTGTTGCCCGGTAAGTGTAGATGGGAAATAGCGGTAAAGTTCTTTGGCCAGATAGGGGTCATCCGGAACTCTGGATTGCAGTAATTGTTCTGTCAGGGTATTTTTTGCATAGGCAAGAAGAATAGAAATTTCCGGTCTGGTGAGAGCTGTTCCAGATTTCAAACGCTCTTGAACCTGAACATCGTCGGGCAGGAATTCTACGGCCCGATCAAGCTCGCCCTTGTTTTCCATGGCCTGCATCATCCCGAATAGATCAGCTGTTTCATCCATGCCCCCGCGCTGGGTTAGGGAAAGGGTCAGGGTTTGCAGATAATTGTTTCGCAGGCATAATTGGGCAACTTCGTCGGTCATTTGTGCCAAAAATTCATTGCGTTGCTCAAGGTTCATTGCTCCGTCGCGAACCAGAGTGCCAAGGGCGATTTTGATATTCACTTCCAGATCCGAAGAATTTACTCCGGCAGAATTATGAATGGCATCGGTATCGGCCAGCCCCCCTTTGAGGGCAAACTCGATGCGAGCCAATTGGGTAATGCCAAGATTTGCCCCCTCGCCAATAACTTTGGCTCCCAGCTCCTTGGCAGTGACCCTAATAGCATCATTGGCCTTGTCGTCTGCGTCGGCATTGGATTCTGAAGTGGCGCGAACATAGGTGCCAATGCCTCCGAACCAGAACAGATCAACCCTGGCTTTAAGAATAGCGTTCATTACCTGATTTGGTGTGTGCTTTTCTCCACTAAGGCCAATAGCCTCCTGAGCTTCTTTGGACAGGGAAATGGATTTTGAAGAGCGGGGGAAAATTCCACCACCTCTTGAGATAAGATCCTTGTTATAATCTTGCCAGCTGGAACGTTCCAGCTCAAAAACCCGCTTACGTTCGGCAAAACTGCTTTGGGTATCAGGGTTGGGGTCAATAAAAATATCCCGGTGATCAAAGGCGGCAATCAGTTTTGTTTGTTTTGAAAGCAACATGCCATTGCCAAAAACATCACCTGACATATCTCCAACACCGGCGACGGTGAACGGGGTTGTTTGGATATCGCGATCCATTTCCCTAAAGTGGCGTTTGACTGCCTCCCAGGCACCACGGGCGGTGATGCCCATTTTTTTATGGTCATAACCTGCTGATCCACCAGAGGCAAAAGCATCTCCGAGCCAGAAATTTCGTCCCTGGGATATGGCATTGGCAGTATCGGAAAATGTGGCTGTTCCCTTGTCGGCTGCCACCACCAGATAGGGGTCATCCCCATCTCGCCTCACCAGCATTTCCGGTGGAATAATCTTGTCACCATCCAGATTGTCGGTAACGTCGAGCAGGGCACCGATGAATATTTTGTAACATTGGGTTCCCTCTTTGATAAAGGTTTCACGGTCGGGGTTTTGCGGCATTTGTTTGGGCACAAATCCCCCCTTTGATCCAACGGGAACAATCACTGCATTTTTTGTCATCTGGGCTTTGACCAGACCAAGAATTTCGGTGCGGAAATCTTCGGGACGATCCGACCAACGCAACCCACCACGGGCAATTGCTCCCCCGCGTAAGTGAATTCCCTCGAAACGGGGCGAATAGACAGAAATTTCGCGATAGGGGCGCGGGGCGGGCATGCCCTCGATATTCTGGCTGTCGAATTTTATCGCCAGTGCCGGACGGCGATTGCCCTTTTCATCACGTTGGAAAAAATTGGTACGAAGGGAATATTGCACCAGATTAAGGATATTGCGCAGGATACGGTCTTCATCAAGGGAAGTGATTTTTTCGAGAGCTTTTAATATATTATTGGTTATTCTGCTTGCTTTTTCATCCCGCGCATCGCTGGTTTTTGGGTCATGTAGCACATGAAACAGCTCAATAAGTTTTGTGCATATGGAACCCTGATTGTTGAGGGATGTCCAGATATAGCGCTGGGAATAGGGGGTGCCGATCTGATGTAAATATCGTACCATCGCCCGCATGATTGCAATATCATACCATTGCAGGCCAGCGCTGATTGTTAGCGCATTCAGCCCGTCGCTTTCTGCCTCTCCCACCCAAATCGCCTTGATGGCTTTTTCTAAACGCGGGCTTAAATCAGTGATATCAATATCTTGAACATTGGCAAGTTGCACGTGCATTTCATGCAGATAGGCCTTGGAACCATCTTGCGGACAAATATGGAAAGAATCCTCGTCAATGACGGTAAAACCGAAATATTCCAGCATCGGAACCCGGTTTGACAAGGGTATTGGCTTAAGGGGGTGAAAAACCTTCAAAATCAGATCTTGGGGATTATCGGGATTCCTGTTTAGTCCTACCGCGATATCTGATGGTTTAGATATTCTTTTAAGAACATCAATATCGTTGATAGCGTTTTTGGGGGTGTTTCCCGATTGGTAGCCCGGTGAAAAAGCATGTGCATAGGAGGCAATGCCGGCGGGATCAGTAGCTATGGAAAGAATCTGGTCGCCAAATGTGCGCATGAGCTTGGAAACGTCTTTTTCCATTTCTGCTCTCAAAGGGCGCGGAGTTTTGCCGGCATTACGACCAATTATATAATGCACTCTGACCATTCCGCCTTCGGGGAAATGGGGGTAATACGCAGAAACCCTACCCTCATATTGCTCAGCCAGATAGTTGCCTATTTTTTCTCGCAAGTCGGAATCATAGCGATCCCTTGGCAGATAAACCAAAATCGAAACAAAATTATCAAACTGGTCGATACGTGGTAAAACCCTGACCTGGGGACGATCAGGCAGGGCGGCGATAACCGTAGCAAATTCAAACAGCAGGTTTTCCGAAATCTGGAAAAGTTCTTCGCGGGGGTAGTTTTCAAGAGCGGCCATCAGGGCCTTGCCCGCATGGCTGCCCGGCTCAAGTTTCGAGCGGCGCATGGTTTCTGAAACCTTGCGCCTGATCAGGGGGACTTCGGTATGGGGGGTGGCCAAAGACATGGAGGTGAACAGGCCAACCATGCTTAACTCGCCGGATAATTTACCACTTTTATTATAGAGTTTTACGCCAATATAATCCATATGGGCGCGCCGGTGCACCCGGGCCTGAATGTTGGCCTTGGTGACGATAACCGGATCGGATTTTTTCAAAAACACCATATGTTGTTCAGTCATTTCCACATAGTCGGCACCATCGCGAAGGAAATAAAATTGCGGGTCCTCAAGAATACCCAGGCCGCCACCTTCGATTGGCTCAAGGTGAGCGCGGCTATCCTTATCAACGAGTTTATATTCGCGCATGCCCAAAAAGGTGAAATTATGATCGGCCATCCAAGCCAGAAAATGCAAGGTTTCAGCCATAACTTGCGGGGAGATATCGGGCGGATTTTGCCGGTAGGAATGAACCAGAGTGCGTAATCTTTCCAGCATTGGCCTCCAACCACGCACGGCCCTCTTCACCTCCAGCAGAACTTCGTCAATTTCCGCATATAGTTCAGCCAGTTTTACTTCATCGTTTATGGGGTCAAGATGGACCTGCAAAAAACTCTCTGATGAAGTATCCTTGCCGGGGTTTTTGAGGATTTTCCACGGATTAACGCTACGATCAACAGGAATGACCGGGTGAATAAACATGCGAATAGAACCGCCTTTGGCTCTAATTGTGCTCAATATTGAATCAACGACAAAAGGCATGTCGGCCAGAAAAATATCTACTATCTGAACACCGCGAGGATTTTTTTCATCTGGCTTCCAGATGTTTATCAGGTGTTCGGAATTGCCTCTTTTGGAGAATCTTCCATAGGAATGGCTGATGATTTTTTCAAAATCTTCAGGAGAATAACAATGAATATCCTCATTATCGATGGCCGAAATCACATGGGTAAAAAAATCTGCTAGTCCCGCGTTGGATTCTCGTAAATTATCAGCCCTTGCAAGAACTGCGCCTCTTAGCTTTTGAAAATCCTTTTGGGTGGTTTTCTGTGTTGACATTTTGGCCCCTTAACACAAATTCGAATCACCTTGATTTGCCAAGATTGCGTCCCCTTTTGCCAAATGTCCATTGGCCAGTTTTTCAATGCTGCTTGACGGTATTGGGGCGTGTGACTAAAACCGGCTTAAATGATCAAAGTGAAACCTGAATTTTTTGGATTTTCTAGTTAAAAAAATCGCTAAAAACGAAAGCCGGTCCCAAATGAGTGCAACTACCCTTTATGACAAAATCTGGAATGATCACCTGGTGGGTGAAAATGATGATGGCACCTCCCTGCTCTATATTGACCGGCATCTGGTGCACGAGGTGACTTCGCCCCAGGCATTCGAGGGTTTGAGAATGGCCAACCGCAAGGTCAGGAGCCCCAAGCGTACATTGGCAGTTGTTGATCATAATGTTCCAACTACCGATCGCTCCAAGGGTATTGAAGATCCCCAGAGTGCTTTGCAGGTGCAAACAATGGCCAAAAACGCAGCTGATTTTGGCGTTGAATATTTTGATGAGATGGACCCGCGACAAGGGGTTGTGCATATTGTGGGGCCTGAACAGGGGTTTACCCTGCCGGGCATGACCATTGTTTGCGGAGATAGCCATACCTCGACCCATGGGGCTTTTGGAGCTTTGGCCCACGGAATTGGCACATCCGAGGTTGAACATGTTTTGGCAACCCAGACCCTTATTCAGTCCAAGGCAAAAAATATGCGGGTTACGGTCAATGGCAAACTTCCCGACGGGGTTAGTGCCAAGGACATTATTTTGGCTATCATTGGCGAAATTGGCACAGCCGGTGGCAATGGTCATGTGATCGAATTTGCCGGAGAAGCAATAGAGGCTCTTTCAATGGAAGGGCGAATGACCGTTTGCAACATGACTATCGAGGGCGGCGCACGAGCCGGTTTGATTGCGCCGGATCAAAAAACCTTTGATTATGTTATGGGCCGACCAAGAGCACCAAAGGGAGAACAATTCAAGCAGGCAAAAGCCTATTGGAGCACTTTGGTTAGTGATGAGGGGGCGCATTTTGATAAGGAATTAACCCTTGATGCCGCCAATTTGCCCCCCATAGTAACTTGGGGATCTTCGCCTGAAGATGTTGTTTTTATAACTGGCGAAGTGCCTGATCCTGAAAAAATTGCTGATTTGAGCCGTCGGGCCTCCAAACAGCGGGCGCTTGAATATATGGGCCTGGAAGCGGGTACAAAAATTACCGATATTGCCATCGATAGGGTTTTCATTGGCTCTTGTACCAATGGGCGGATCGAGGATTTGCGCATAGCTGCTAAGGTTATTGGTGACAAAAAGGTTAGCGATAGTGTTAGTGCCATGGTTGTACCCGGTTCTGGGCTGGTTAAAAAGCAGGCCGAAGAAGAAGGGTTGGACAAGATTTTTATTGCTGCAGGTTTTGAGTGGCGCGAGCCGGGATGCTCCATGTGTCTGGCGATGAATGCTGATAAATTAATGCCAAAAGAGCGTTGTGCATCGACCTCGAATCGCAATTTCGAGGGTCGGCAGGGTTTTAAGGGGCGCACGCATCTGGTTTCGCCACAAATGGCAGCAGCTGCCGCCATTGCCGGGCATTTCGTAGATATCAGAGATTGGAAATAGTTTTTTACGCCAGGCAAATCCGGCTTGAAATAAAAGATATAAATACAAGGTTTGGAGTGTTGTGTTTTTTTGAAAAAATAAAAAGAAATTTTTGGCAATCATATAATTGTCAAAAACTGCTTTTATTGGATGTTTGTGACTAGGGTTTAGGCCCTGTCAAAATGTCCGGCGGCGGTCGTTGGTTGGGGAAGCATCCTACCCGGAGAAGATAATATTTGAACCCCGATTTTATCGGGACTTAACTCTGGGAGCAAATAATGACTATAAAACACACACTGATATTGGTTGGTGCCGACAAGGGCGGCGTTGGCAAAACTACAACTTCGCGGGCATTGCTGGATTTTTTGGCCAGAAAAAACATAGTCGCCCGGGCATTTGATACGGAAAATCCCCGTGGAACCCTCAATCGCTTTTATCCGCAAACTACTAGAATAATTGACTTGAGTAATGTCGCTGACCAGATGCAATTGCTTGATACTATTGAAACTTCTCCGGTCAAGGTGAGTATTGTTGATCTAAAGGCGGGCAATTTATCCAATGCTTTGCAGATATTTGATCATATCGGGGTTTTGGATGCGGCGGCTGCCGGAGATTTCAACCTTGGGCTGGTGCATGTGGTTGGGCCATCAATTGCCTCGCTGGACGAAATGGGCGAGGTTAGTGAATTCACCAAGAATATGAGTTATGTGGTGGCCAAAAACTTCATCAACGAAACCAATTTCTTTGAATGGGATGATAGCACCTATCAAAAATACTTTGCCCAGCTGCAAGATGCCAGAGAAATTGAAATCCCCAAGCTGAACGAGATGGCCTATGAACAGGTCGATCTGGCGGGTGTTACCTTTTCAAATTTTACGGCCAATCGAGATGCGCTCGGCAATAGTGGCGACTTTTCTTTTGTGCTGCGCGGTTATGTACGCAAGTGGCAAAGGGACCTGGATGCAGAATTTGAAAACCTGCAATTGATTAAGAACCTTCTTCATGGCTCCACTGTTGGCGGGCAAAAGGGTGCGCACCCGGTAGCAGCCAAAGCAGCTGTGGCTAGCGGATCGGCAAAGCAGGCTCCAACGAGTTCTGTACCATCAAGGGCGGAAGCGCGGGTGAATCCGGCCGGCAAGGTTGCGCCAAGTGTTAAGGGCACCGCGACAGCTAAGGCTGCTCCAACGCCGGCTGCTTCTGTGTCATAAGCCACGGCAGATAAATAGTTTCAGCTTTTTAATTTAGAGCCAAATCCGTTTTGGAAGAAATCATTTTTTTGGAAAAACTGGATTTGGCTTATCACCTGTTGTTCAAAGAGTTTTTTTAAAAAAATTCTTTGAATATGAATTTTCTTGTGGGGGGAATATGGCTTCAATAGTCCATATATTTTGCTCGGACACTGCACGAACAGGAAAAACCCTTCTTGCGAGGGTGTTTGCCGATTTAAGTTCGTTGCGCCGTGAGGGCAATCCGATAATTTTTGATACAGATATAACCGGTAATGGGCTTATCAATTATTTTCCAAAAAAAACCCAGGTGATTGATTTGTCGATGGTTGCCGATCAGGTAACGATGTTTGACACAATAATGCAGCTGCACGAGCCGCAAAATTCTCTTCAAAGAGCAAAATTTGTCCAGAAAAATGCTGGTGGCGCCGGTTCGGCCCCTGATTTTATTGTTGATGTTTCAGCCAGTGATCTGGGACAATTTTTTGATATGTTTAATGATATAGGATTCGAGCGAGGAGCGGCGGAAGCAAATTTGGATGTTCGGATATATTATCTTCTTAACTGGTCACTTAAATCCTTGCAAAGAACTGAGCAAATTCGCTCTATGCTGACGACCAGCCAGTTTTTTGCGGTCAGGAATATGGGTGTTCAGGCGTTTTCTTTCACGCCATTGCCCCATGAGGCAGATCTGGTGCCTGAAATTGATATTTCCTTGTTCCTCAAGGCTTTGTCGCCAAGTGTTTTTAGCATTGTAAATGAAAATGATTTTTCGTTTGCTCGCTTTGCTTCCGGGGAATATTCGGAAATAAAAACCCGGGCCAATAGGGAAATCTGGAATTTTCTCGAAGGAATTTATAACCAGACAAGTCTTCCGGCCAATGGTTCGATGATTAGCTGAGCCTGATGATTAGTTGGGCTTGATAATTAGTTGGGCTTGATAATTAGTTGAGCTTGCAGAAATTTTTTAGGACAAGTTTTTTTCAAAAAAGCAAAATTATTGCGGGCGTTTTTCAATCTGGTATGTAGATCCGACATCATATATGTCAGCGGGAATGCGAAGGGCGAGTTTTTGGCTTTCAAACTCGTTGAACCATTCGATCCATGGAACCATTTCAACGCCGCCAACCTGATCATTACCCGAACCCTGTTCGTGCAAATGGCGCTGGCCAAATGTCAAACGCAAACGGGCCTGAAATCCCCCATGTCCATTGGGAATGGATATTATGGCAGGATTGCCAGCCCTTGCGGCTACCCAGTCGCGAATTTCCTGGTGATCAGTAATGAGTTTTGACATTCTGCGCTCCTTTGCAGCTGGCTTTTATGGTTGTTTTTCAGGTTTTCCTCAAAACGTGCGTATCTTTCGGTAAATCCCACCATGCTGTTCTACATATGGTGGGTATTTTGTCCCGATCAAGCGCTATGAGGTTTTTACAAATAGGCAAAATGTCTATTGGTAGAATATATGTGCTCATGGGCAGAAGTTGCCCCCCATGTAGCGCCTTACATCTGGTGGCCGGTATCAAGGGCTAGTTCGACCATTTCCCTTAAAGAAGTCTGGCGCTCGTTGGCATCAATTTGTTCACCGGTAATCAGGCAATCGGTCATGGTGCAAATTGTTAAGGCCTTGGCATCAAAACGGGCCGCAAGCGTATAAAGCGCTGCCGCTTCCATTTCCACGGCCACAACATTGTGGGCAGGCAGGTCACCATAGGATTTGGCACCATTGGGCACATAAAAAATATCCGAAGAAACTACCGAGGCCACATGAGCGGGATATCCGCGCTCTGTTGCCAGTTCCACGGCGTTGCTCAACAATTGATAATCGGCAAACGGGGCATAGGTGAACGGGGCAAAAGAATTGTTCATACTACTGTCGGTAGCAGCAGAAATGGCAATCACCAGATCGCGAATCTTGACCTTTTTGTGCAATCCACCACAAGTGCCGACACGAATGAGGTTTTTAACCTTATAAATATCAAGCAATTCATGAATGTAAATTGCCGCCGAGGGCTGACCCATGCCTGTGGCTTGCACGGAAACCGGCTTGCCCTTCCAGATGCCGGTATAGCCCAGACAATTCCTGACGCTATTGACCAGCTTTACATCTTTTAGAAAAGTATCGGCAATCCATTTGGCGCGTAGCGGATCTCCGGGCAATAAAACGGTTGGTGCATAATCTTTAAGTTTTGCTTCGTTATGGGGGGTCAATTGAGGCTCCTGAATTTTTCAGCACAAACTTGCATTATACTTGGTTTGTAGCAAGAGAACTTATGCCTTTAGGATCAGGATACCAGGGCCCTGACTCTAGCAAGGGTGCTTGACCTAACGGCGTTAGAGGTTCAAACAGCACAGATATATTTTTGGGGTGATTAAAGTGAAAAAACGGATTTTTATCGACGGGGAAGCAGGAACCACAGGATTGCAAATCCGGGAGCGTCTGGCCGGGCGCTCTGATCTTGAACTATTGAAAATTCCCCATGAAAAAAGAAAAGATCAAAATGTCAGGGCCAGCCTGCTAAACGAGGCTGATATTGCTATATTATGTTTGCCTGATGCTGCTGCGCGCCAGTCGGTATCTTTGATCAAAAATGATAATACCAAAGTGATTGATGCGTCGTCGGCTTTTCGGGTTGATGGGGAATGGGCCTATGGGTTTCCTGAAATGGATAAAGATCAGGCGCAAAAGATTGCAACAGCCACGCGGGTGAGCAATCCTGGCTGTTATCCGCAGGGGCCAATCATACAATTGGCGCCCCTGATCCGCGAGGGATTGCTTGCTCCGGGCATGGCGCTTTCAGTAAATGCCGTATCGGGATATTCCGGCGGTGGGCGTCAGATGATTGAGAATTATCAGGCTATGGGGGCGAGTGCGGCAAAATATTCACCCTATGCCCTTGATTTCAACCATAAACATTTGCCGGAAATGACCCTTTATAGCGGGTTGAAGGTAGAGCCAATATTTCAGCCGGCGGTGGGCAATTATGAGCAAGGGATGATGTGCATGGTTGCTTTGCAACTTGGACAATTGTCAAAAATACCCACGATCAGAGATTTGCACTCGGCCATTGGCGATCATTTGCAAAAAATTAGCAGCAGCTATGTGGAGTTGATGGAGCTTGGATCGCGAGGTTCTTTGGGAGACCTTGATCCGCAGGCCCTCAATGGAACCAATAAAATGCAGCTTTATGTTTTTGGCAATGATGATCGTTCTCAGGCCATGCTGGTGTCGGTTTATGATAATCTTGGCAAGGGAGCCTCGGGGGCTGCGGTGCAAAATCTTGATTTGATGATCGGCGCAACGGGCTGATCGGGCATCAGGGGCAATTTAGTCTTGTTGAAGGCCCTTACGTCTTGACCTTGATCAAGCTATGCTTCAATTAGTTTTTGACAAAAATCACCGGGGAGTATTTAGCGTGGAAAAATTTGATAAACTGACTGGAGTGGCAGCGCCTTTGCCAATTATCAATATCGACACCGATATGATTATTCCCAAGCAATATCTCAAAACCATTAAGCGGACAGGTCTGGGAGCGGCATTGTTTTCAGAAATGCGCTATAATGATGATGGCAGCGAAAATCCGGATTTTGTCCTCAACAAACCCGCTTACCGCAAGGCCTCGATAATTGTTGCCGGAGATAATTTTGGCTGCGGATCAAGTCGCGAACACGCGCCATGGGCATTGAAGGATTTTGGTATCCGCTGTGTAATTTCTACCAGTTTTGCCGATATTTTTTATAATAATTGCTTCAAGAACGCCATTTTGCCGATTGTGGTTTCTCCAAAAGAACTGGAGGCCTTGATGGATGATGCGGAACGTGGCTCCAACGCAACTATTTCTATAGATCTTGAGGCTCAGGAAATTTGTGGCCCCGACGGGGGGACCATAAAGTTTGATATTGATCCTGCGCGTAAAAATGCCTTGCTGGAAGGGCTGGATGATATCGGCCTTACCCTTGGCCATGTAGCAAAAATCGATAGTTTTGAAGAACAGGCCAGCGTGGCATACCCTTGGATTTAATGGGATTTGATGGGATTTGATTAATTTATGGTAAGACATATTTCCTCAGGCTCGACGTTCGAGAAAAAAATCGGCTATTCCAGAGCGGTGGTTGATGGTGAAATGGTTTATGTGGCTGGCACCACTGGCTATGATTATAAAACCATGAGCCTGCCAAAGGATATCCAAGAGCAAACGGCAAATATTTTGGCTACCATAGAGGCTGCATTGGAACAGGCGGGCAGCACCTTAAATGATGTGGTTCGGGTGCGCTATTATTTGGTGGATGCCAAAGACCTTGATATTGTTGCGCCATTGTTGGCCGGGGCTTTTGCTTTGGCAAAACCGGCGGCAACTCTGATTATAACCGGATTGATCGAGCCGGAAATGAAAATTGAAATTGAAGTAACGGCGCGCATAGGAGCGTCTCAATCTCAACCTGAGAAAGAATAACATGACCAAAAAACTTTTGCTTTTGCCCGGAGACGGGATCGGCACCGAAATCATGGCTGAAGTTGAAAAACTGATAGCGCATTTGAACAAAAGCGGCAAAACCGATTTTTCCATTGAAACCGGATTAGTGGGCGGCGTTGCCTATGATGCCCATGGCGAGGCAATTTCTGACGCTGATATGCAAAAGGCACTGGATGCCGATGCGGTGATTTTTGGTGCTGTTGGTGGTCCAAAATGGGATGATGTCCCTTATGAAAAACGTCCTGAAGCCGGATTGTTGCGGTTGCGCAAGGATTTGCAATTGTTTGCCAATCTGCGCCCGGCAATTTGCTATCCAGCTTTAGCTAATGCTTCGGCACTGAAAAAGCATCTGGTCGAAGGGCTGGATATTCTAATCGTTAGAGAACTTACCGGCGGGGTTTATTTTGGCGAGCCCAAGGAAATTACTGACCTTGGAGATACTGAACACGGGAAAAATCAAAAGCGGGCCATAGATACCCAGGTTTACGAAAGCTATGAAATTGACAGGATTTGCCGTGTTGCGTTTGATCTTGCGCGCACACGTTCTTCGTTGGTGCATTCGGCAGATAAAAAGAATGTCATGAAATCGGGTGTATTGTGGGACGAGATTGCCCATCAGGTAGCGGCTGATTTTTCCGATGTGAAATTTGAACATATTCTGGCCGATAATTGCGCTATGCAATTGGTGCGCAATCCAAAGCAATTCGATGTTATTGTGACCGATAATCTGTTCGGGGATATTTTATCGGACGCCGCTGCCATGCTCACCGGTTCTTTGGGTATGTTGCCTTCGGCCTCGCTTGGTGCTCCGGATGAAAAAACCGGCAAGCGCAAAGCCCTTTATGAGCCGGTTCATGGCTCGGCCCCGGATATTGCAGGACAAGGATTTGCCAATCCCATTGCCATGATAGCCAGCTTTGCCATGGCGTTGCGCTATTCATTTGATATGGTTGAATTAGCTGATGAAGTTGAAAAAGCAATTGCTGATGTTCTGGATGCTGGCTTTAGAACCGGGGACATTATGCAGGATGGCTGCACCAGGGTTAGCACTAAAGAAATGGGCGCAGCGATTATTGAGCGGCTTTAGGGGCAGGGCCTTAATATTGTCCTGATAAGAATTTTCCTGATAAGAATTGTCCAGCCTTTAGCCAGCTTCTAGCAATGGTTATGAGCGCTAGAATTGTTGACTTATCAGTATATATATGGCCATTTCCATATATTAAGGGTGGATGTTGTTGAATAGATGAATATAGCGATACGAGTTTTTGCGCCAATAAAGATGGGTAAGATTGCTGACATTGCTTTGTTGTCAGGTTTTGCTTTGTTAGCAAGCAGTGCTTTGCTTTTTAGCAATGCTGCTTTGGCGCAAGAAATAACAAGTTTTGAAAGCGCTAATGTAGAAGCCCCTTTTGCCGATTTTGGTATTTCCGAATTTCGAGCCGGGGTTTTATTACACTCAATTGACGAGAACGGTCCAAATGGCGAATTGCTTAATCTGACCCGCTTGCAAAATATCAATTTTGAATTGCTGTTCCGTTCCCCTGATATGGATGCTTTTCGCTGGATTGGATCACCCAGACCTATTATTGGCCTTACCGCCAATCTAGGTGGGCTTGAAAGCATGGCCTATATGGCGCTGACTTGGCAGGTGCCATTGTTTGACAGTGCGTTTTTTGTCGAGGCCAGTTTCGGTGCTGCAATTTCCAATGGCGCATTGAATGGGGCGGTATTTCCGGCAAGAAATTTGGGGTGTGAACTCAATTTTTATGAGGCGGGGGCGATCGGCATGAATATTGATGATAATATTACTGTCCTGCTTTCCCTTGAACATGCCTCCAATGCAAAATTATGTTCTCCAAATCGTGGTTTGACCAACCTTGGAGTAAAGCTGGGTTATAAGTTCTGATTTTTGCAAAACTATTGCTCAAAAACTCCGTTTTTTGCCATTTCTGTTGACAGGTAATTAAATGAACGGCAAATAAGGACCATGGTCATTCAGAATAAAATTTTTGGAATTGTTAGCACAAACCCCTCTTTTGGTGTCGGGCAAGCTGTGAAACAGATTCCATTGATGAATTTTGCTCATAAAACCACCACTAAAACCAAAACCACCATCAAAACCATTTAGCCTTTTCCCCGGTGCCTTCCCCCGGCTGGGGATTGGGCGCAAATATTTATGGGACACAGGCAATAATGGGCATGGGAAATATCTCGTGCGGGGAAAATGGCAAGGAATAATTTTTATGGCATATAGGGTCGCAATAATTGGTGCTACAGGCAATGTAGGACGGGAAATGCTCAATGTACTGGCGGAGAGAAATTTTCCGATAAGTGAAGTTATTCCCCTTGCTTCTTCGCGCTCAATCGGACGGGAAGTTTCTTTTGGTGACAAAACTCTAAGATGTAAAAATCTTGATAATTTTGATTTTTCCAATGTCGATATCTGTTTGATGTCGGCGGGGTCGGATATTTCCAAATCTCTGGCACAAAAAATTGGCGCTTTGGGTTGCATGGTGATCGATAATTCCAGTTTTTGGCGCTATCATTCAGATGTTCCCCTGATTGTTCCGGAAGTTAACGGAAAAATATTACAGGAATATATGGCTAGAGCCGAGCGCTTGAATATCATTGCCAACCCCAATTGCTCCACTTCCCAATTGGTAGTGGCGCTAAAGCCCTTGCATGATGCGGCAATTATCAGGCGGGCAGTGATTTCTACCTATCAATCGGTTTCTGGTGCTGGAAAACAGGCCAGCGATGAATTGTGGAACCAGACCAGGGGCATGTTTGTTTCCGATGCGCCCGAGGCGCAGTTTTTTACCAAGCAAATTGCTTTCAACGTTATTCCCCATATCGATGTGTTCATGGAAGATGGATATACGAAGGAGGAATGGAAGGTTTTGGCTGAAACCAAGAAAATTCTTGACCCGAAAATTAAAGTCACATGCACAGCCGTCAGGGTTCCGGTATTTGTCGGCCATAGCGAGGCTATAAATCTTGAGTTCGAGAATGAAATTACCGCCGATGAAGCGCGGGATATTTTGCGCGATGCTCCGGGCATTATCGTAATAGACAAGCGCGAAGACGGGGGCTATGTCACACCGGTTGAATCGGTGGGTGAATATGCCACTTTCGTATCGCGGATCCGCGAGGATGCGACGGTTGAAAATGGCCTTAATATATGGGTGGTTTCTGATAATTTGCTTAAAGGGGCAGCGCTTAACTCTGTGCAGATTGCAGAGTGCCTTGTTGAATGTGGTTTCAAGCCGCGACAACAAGGATAGAATATAAGTTTTGATTGAAACCAAAACCCTAAAATGCACTAAACGCATGAAAAGAATGCTAAATCAAATATTTACACTATTGTGATTAGCTCTCTCCGGTTGAAAATTCCGGGGTGAGCATTTGTATCCGTTAAGCTTTTTTTCCAGGCTGTTTGGCATAGAAAAAGATAATCACGCTTTGTGTGTGGCGCAATATAATGCGCTTTCACTTTTTATGCCGCTATTTTTTCTGATCATAAGTTTGGCACTGGCGGCAATTTCTTTTGTAACCTTGGGTAATGCGCCGGCTTTTTTAGCGGTTGTTGTTCCAATATTATTGCTGATTGTGGATTTGGTAGTTTTTAACAGCTTCTCGATCTCGCGCTCGCGTAACGCGGTTTCCTTTCGCGTCCAGATTGTCAATCGTTTGCATATTATCGTTTGGGGGCTAATGGTAATTGGCCTGCTTCGCGTGGCCTGGATTATTGTCCTGTTTGATTATGGCGATAGGGAAATCAAAGAGTTAATTATAGCCCTTATAGCCATTTCGACATTTGGGGCGGTACTCAGTCTTATTCGTTTGCGGGTAGCCGCGTCGTTGTTTACCGCAATTATGATGGTGCCGATTATCATTGTTTTATTGCTGAGCCTGGATCTGGTTTTTGTAATATTTGCATTTATTTTAGCACTGATAAGCGCTGTAATTTTTTATGAGGTTAACCGGTATGGTCAAGACTTTGTGCGCATGGTTATGCAAAAACAAGAGGTCGAGATCAAGAAAACCGAAGCCGAATTCTTAAGTAAATTAAATATTAGCATGGCCAATCAGGATAGTTTGACAGGTTTGGCTAATCGGCGGGCTTTTATGAGTCATTTGCAGGCTCAAGTTGAAAATATCAATAATGGAAATATTGATGGACTTGCGGCAGGGATCCTTGATCTGGATGGCTTTAAGCAAATCAACGATATATATGGTCACATGGCTGGAGATCGTTTGTTGCAGGCGGTTGGCAAAAGGCTGACAGGAATGTTGTTTGGCCAAGTTTACCTGGCCAGAATGGGCGGGGATGAGTTTGGAATAATTGTTAGCGGCGAGCGAAGTGACGAACAGTTGATTGATTTGGGCCAACGAATTTGCAAGGGGATGCAAGTACCGTTTTCGCTAAATGGAGCGATGTTGAATCTTGGCGGTTCGCTAGGTTTTGCCCGTTGGGTTAACAAGAGCGATAAGGCGGAAAAACTATTCGAGAAGGCCGATTATGCCCTTTATAGTGCCAAAGATAATCTTCGTGGCGGGGTAATGATTTTTAACGAGCAGCATGCGGCTAGTATTCAAAGAGAATCAAGTGTTGACAGGCGATTGCAGGATGCAAATTTTGATGATGAAATGTCGATGGTTTTTCAGCCCATTCTTGCTTCACTAAACGCCAACATTATCGGCTTTGAGGCACTGGCTCGCTGGGAAAGCCCGATTCTTGGTTCTGTTCCTCCTGATATATTTATTGGCGCAGCTGAAAGAGCCGGGTTAATTAATCGCTTAAGTGCGGTTTTATTGGAAAAAGCACTGCATGAAGCAAAAACCTGGCCTGAACATTTGTTTCTTTCATTCAACCTTTCGATGCAGGATATAAGTTCGCCCGAGGCAATGATAAAACTGGTTTCCATAGTAAATGCTTCTGGATTTGATCCAAAGCGAATTACCTTTGAGGTAACCGAGACCTCGATAATGAGTGATTTCGAAAGGGCTATGGAATCCTTGAATTTCCTGAAAAGTCTGGGGGCGAAAATTGCCCTGGATGATTTTGGAACCGGATATTCCTCTTTGGCCTATATCCGCGATATGCCATTAGATAGGCTAAAGCTTGACCGGGCTTTTGTTGCCGGAATTGAAGATAATGAAAGTTCTGGAGCGATTGTTCAGGCGATGATCAATATGTGTTGGAACTTAAAAATAGATTGTATTGTCGAGGGAGTAGAATCCCGATCGCAATTCAAGGCATTAAGTGCCATGGGGTGTGAAATTTTTCAGGGATATTATTTTTCCAGGCCGCTGGAGAGTATTGATGCACTGGCTTACGCTCTTACAGAACAGGCAATCCATGACGTTAGCCTGGATAAGGCTACAAATTAATTTTATTGTTTTTTTTGGTATTTGTTGGTTGCCAATGAATTCATTTATTGTACTAGCCAAGAAAAAATGCTTGTTGTTTTTGCACTGGGCCGATTGGTTGAGCAAGGTGGGATTAATAATGCGCTGGATAGCAATTTTTACCAATAAACCGGATAGTCAAGAATTGTTTGATAAGCATTTTGACGCTCATATGCAATATTTTGATAGCGCTTCTGCGATTAGCCTTGCTGGCTCGATTACCCCAAAAGGGGCGAAAAACAGCATAGGTGGAGTATGGATAATCAAAGGCCTTGAATATGACAAGGCCATGGATTTGATAAAAAAGGATCCGTTTTTTATTGCTGGAATGCGAGAGAAAATTGATTTGTATTCCTATCGAATTGCCCCCATATTCGAAGATATTGTTTAAAGATAATGCCCTTTAGACATATTCTTCTCGCTCTTTTGGTTGTGGCTATCTGGGGTTTTAATTTTGTTATTATCAAGCTCTCGATTGACGAATTTTCACCTTTTTTGGCCGCAGCGCTAAGGTTCTTGCTGGCCGTTGTACCATTGATGTTTTTTATCAAGCCACCCAAGGTTCATTGGCTGTTAACGGCAGTTTTTGGCCTGTCTTTTGCTTTTGCGCTTTATGGGTTTTTGAATATGGCGCTGGAAATTGGCATGCCTGCCGGATTGGCTTCGGTGGTATTGCAGTTTCAGGTATTTTTTACCTTTCTTATCGCCTTTATCGTTTTGGGCGAGCGGCCGCGACGAGCGCAAATTATTGGTGCTGCCATTGCCTTTGACGGTATAGCCTTTATCGCTTTGGAGCGTTTTGAGGGTATTTCCCTTTGGCCATTCGTATTGACTTTATTGGCTGCCGCCTTTTGGGGATTGGCCAATGTGCTGACAAAAGTGGCGGGTAAGGTCGATCCTGTATCTCTTATAGTTTGGGGCTCCGTATGGTCGGTGCCACCATTGTTTGCCCTTTCATATTTTGTTGAAGGCCCGCAGGTGTTGCTGGATTTCGTGCTGGCGCCAACCCTATATCAGATGGGGCTTTTAGCCTTTTTGTCATATGTAGCGACATTGTTTGGTATGGCAGCATGGACATGGCTTTTGACCAAGCATCCGGCCTCAACCGTAGCTCCGTTTACTCTATTGGTGCCAATTACCGGTCTGGTATCAGGCTGGCTGGTGCTTGGTGAAACAGTCTCAGAGCTTGAAATAGCCGGCGGTGCCCTTGTGGTGTTTGGGCTTTGGTTCAGCGTCTATCGACGTAAAAAGAAACCTGAAAAAAAATAGTTTGCAAAAATACAGCGCCCCCCTTAATCCAGCAAAATTCTTTAGCTGGTTATGTCAGGGCGGGCAAATTCATTGGTTTTATGATCCATGATCCATAATTCACCGGTTTTAATATCAAACCATGCCCCGTGAACTTGCAGTTTTTTTTGTTTTTCAAGTTCGTCAACATAGGGAAAACTTCTAAGGTTGGCGATGGAGTTGCGAATGGAAATGCGCTCAAAAGCTGTTTGACGCTCCCCTTCGGTCATTAGGCCATTATCAGAAAATTGTTTGGTAACAGGCTCGAGCAGGTTAAGCCACTTGCCGATAAAATCCCCTTGTGCCAGCGGCTGAGGCAAAGGATTTAGAGCTGCGTTGATGCCGCCGCAACGGCCATGGCCCATCACAACAATATTTTGAACTTTTAGGGCCTGGACACCAAACTCTATAGCAGCGGATGTGCCATGCTGGCCTGCGTCAGGCTCAAACGGGGGCACAAGATTGGCCACATTGCGCACAACAAACAATTCTCCGGGACCACAGGAAAAGATGGTTTCCGGTGCTGCTCGACTATCGCAACAGGCTATAATCATGGTCGCGGGCTTTTGTCCCTCTTCGGCCAGATCAAGATAGCGCTGCCGCTCATCTTTCAGGCGATGGGTTACGAAGGATTTATAGCCATTTAATAGGTGTTTTGGAAAATTTTGCATGATTAGATTTCATAAAGGCAAGTTAAGATAAGATCAATATCAGGATATTATTTCCCCAGTAATATTGGGGGGGAGCAAAAACTATTGTTTATGTTGAAAACTCTGCAAAGAAAAAAGGAAGATTGATGCTTATCTATAGATTTTTGACCGGGGGTGATGACAGTAAATTTTGTCATAAAGTCACCAAAGCCCTTAGCGAGGGGTGGAAGCTATATGGTGATCCGCAATATAGCGGTAGTATTTTTACCGGAGTTCGCTGTGGGCAGGCGGTTATAAAAGAAGTGAATGATCAGCCCTATGACGAGGATAAAAAGCTGGTTGATTATTAGGTTTGACCCTAAAATTATCAGGCTGCCCCTGATAATTATTAGTTCGTCTCTGAAATATTGTAGCTTTTGGTGGTGTTGCCCAGCACAAACCTTTGACGAATCTTTGTAAGAGGGTTAACAAGACTGCAATAGGGGCTTTGTAAATTCTGCGCAGGCCTTAGTAGTAGTGAGCGTTGTTTTCAGGCGTTACGTTGTTTTCAGGCGTCACTTGGATAAGTTATAATATCTAAAAAGCAGTAATATCGGGGGTTTTGAATGAGCCAACCAGAAAAACAAACGAGCACGCAAAATAGGCCGCTTTCTCCCCATCTGGAGATTTACAGGTTTTCACTAACCATGGCCTTGTCGATCCTGCACCGCATAACGGGTATCGGGCTGTATTTTGGCGCCATATTGCTAGGCTGGTGGTTTATTGCTGCTGCCATGGGGCCTACCCAGCTTGATTTGATATATTTTGTATTGGACAATTGGTTCGGGCAGCTGGTTTTACTCGGCTTTACATGGGCGCTGTTTCAGCACATGCTGGGCGGGATAAAGCATTTTATCTGGGATGTGGGGGCGGGTCTTGAACCAGGGCAGCGCCAGGCATTATCATGGTTTACTATTGTTGGCGGCTTGGTATTAACCGCGCTGACTTGGATTATTTTCGTCTGGATTTAGGATTTTAGAACAATGGGCATGCGAACACCATTTGCGACCATTTCGGGCAAGGGCTCTATTAGAGAGGGCACTACCCATTTCTGGCGCCAACGCCTTAGTGCATTGGCCAATATTCCCCTGAGCTTGTTTTTGGTCTGGCTGGTCATCCGTTTGGCAGGTGCTGACAGGGCCGAGATGGTGTCACTGATTGCCAATCCGCTGATTGCTGGAATTATTGTTTTGGCGATTGTTGGGATCTTCTGGCACATGGCTTTGGGGGTGCAGGTGGTTATAGAGGACTATGTGCATAAGGAGGGCCTGAAGATATTTTTAATTATTGCCAATAATTTTTTTGCGTTGGCAATTGGCGTTTTGAGCATTGTTGCGGTGCTTATGTTGAGTTTTGGGGGCTAGTTTATGGCGGGCAGTTACAAGGTCGTTGACCATGAGTTTGATGTGGTTGTGGTCGGGGCCGGAGGGGCAGGCCTAAGGGCAACCCTTGGTATGGCCGAGCAGGGTTTAAAAACTGCTTGTATCACCAAAGTATTTCCCACCCGCTCCCACACGGTGGCTGCCCAAGGGGGCATTGCCGCTTCGCTTTCCAATATGGGCGAAGACAGTTGGCAGTGGCATATGTATGACACTATCAAGGGGTCTGATTGGCTGGGCGATAATGATGCCATGGAATATTTGGCCCGCGAGGCTCCAAAAGCCGTATATGAGCTGGAACATTATGGTGTGCCGTTTTCGCGCACGCCCGAGGGTAAAATCTATCAGCGCCCGTTTGGTGGCCATATGCAAAATTATGGGGACGGGCCACCGGTACAGCGCACTTGTGCGGCAGCCGATCGTACCGGCCACGCCATTTTGCACACGCTTTATGGGCAATCATTGCGTCATAATGCGCAGTTTTTTATCGAATATTTTGCCCTTGACCTGTTGATGGGCGATGACGGAAGCTGTCAAGGCGTTGTCGCCTGGAAGCTGGATGACGGCACTATCCATCGCTTTCGGGCCAAAATGGTGGTTTTAGCTACCGGGGGATATGGGCGTACCTATTTTTCTGCAACTTCCGCCCATACCTGCACAGGGGACGGCAACGGCATGGTAGCACGGGCCGGATTGCCGTTGCAGGATATGGAATTTGTGCAATTCCACCCGACAGGAGTTTATGGCGCAGGGGTTTTGATTACCGAAGGAGCGCGCGGCGAGGGGGGGTATCTTACCAATTCCGAGGGGGAACGCTTTATGGAGCGCTATGCGCCCAACGCCAAAGACCTGGCTTCGCGCGATGTGGTTAGCCGTTGTATGACTATGGAAATTCGCGAGGGACGCGGGGTTGGCCCCAAAAAAGATCATATCCACCTTAATCTCGACCATATTGATCCGAAGGTTCTAGCAGAAAGATTGCCCGGAATTTCTGAAAGTGCCAAAATATTTGCCGGAGTTGATCTGACGCGCGAGCCTATACCGGTTATTCCCACCGCCCATTATAATATGGGCGGTATCCCGACAAATTATCACGGGGAAGCCTTGAATCCGACGTCGCAAAATCCGGACGCTACTGTTCCCGGTTTGATGGCCGTGGGAGAGGCAGGTTGTGCATCGGTGCACGGGGCTAATCGTTTGGGGTCAAACTCGTTAATAGATCTGGTGGTGTTTGGCCGGGCAGCTGCAATCAGGGCTGGCAAAACAATGGATAGGGCAAGTGCTGTTCCTGAGTTGAATATGAAATCCTATGACAAAATAATTTCCCGCTTTGACAAGATGCGCCATGCCAATGGCGAATATTCCACGGCCCAGCTTCGCGATAGAATGCAGGTCACCATGCAGGAGGATGCGGCGGTATTCAGGACTGATGAAACCCTGAAACAGGGTGTGAAACGCATGCAAGATATCCAAAAAGATATGTCGCAGATAAAAGTCACTGACCGTTCGATGATCTGGAACTCTGATCTGGTGGAAGCTCTGGAGTTGGAAAACCTGATGGCCAATGCCCTTACCACAGTAGTTAGTGCTGAGGCTCGCCATGAAAGTCGAGGGGCCCATGCGCGCGAGGATTTTTCCGACAGGGATGATGTGAATTGGCGCAAACATACATTGGCAAATATAAATGAGGGTGGAAAAGTTAGCCTTAATTATCGGCCGGTGCATACTGATACGCTTAGTGATGGCATTGAATTGGCTAAAATTGCTCCCAAAAAACGGGTATATTAAGGGAGCTGGTATATTAGAGAGGTGATCCTTTTAGATCGCAGGGCTTTGTTTGCAGGGCTTTGTTTGTTTTGCGGGGCTTGATAGTTTTGAGTTGTTCACAAGTTAGTCCGGTTGGCTATTTGTAATTTGAGTAAAGCGAAATTTGCGGCGGGTTTCTTTGGAGATTACACTCCAAAAAACCATAACAGGAGAAGGAAACGTAATATGAAAAAAATTATTGTAGCCGGATTTGTTGCCACAGGAATGCTGCTTTCGGTTACCAGCATTGCCTCGGCGCATAGTTTGCGCGAATGTATGATTGAAAAGGCGGCGGCTGATTTGAACGAGGGGCAACTTGCCCTGTTCAAGGCCCATGGGGACGGGGAAATCAATATCCTTGCAACGGCGATTGATAATAGTATGAACCCCCTCGATAGTGCCAAGGTACACGCCCTGTTATGGGCAACCGGGGCTTCTTGTTCTTTGGGCGGATAATAGCATTCAAAATAAAGCGGCCGGCATGACTGGCGGCCGCAATTGGTTTAATCAACAAGTAGAATTGATCTTATGGTCGAATTAAAACTTCCCCAGAAATCACGTCCTGTCGAGGGCAAAACCTGGCCAAAACCCGATGGGGACAAATGTCAGGAATATCGGATTTACCGCTATAATCCCGATAAAAAACAAAACCCGCGCATCGATACTTTTTATGTCGATACCAGCGATTGTGGACCTATGGTTCTTGATGGCTTGTTATGGATTAAAAACAATATTGATCCGACACTTACTCTGCGCCGTTCTTGTCGCGAGGGAGTCTGCGGGTCTTGTGCAATGAATGTGGACGGCATGAACACTCTTGCCTGCACCAAAAGCGCTGATGAAATTTCCGGTGCGGTAAAAGTATTTCCATTGCCTCATATGCAGGTGATCAAGGATCTGGTGCCCGATCTGGATAATTTTTTCGCCCAGCACCGCTCGATAGAGCCATGGCTTAAAACCACAACGCCAGCTCCCGGAGATGAATGGCGGCAATCAAAAGATGACAGGATCAAGCTTGATGGGCTTTATGAATGTATTCTTTGCGCCTGTTGTTCAACATCTTGCCCAAGCTATTGGTGGAATGGAGATCGCTATCTTGGACCTGCGGTTTTATTGCAGGCCTATCGCTGGCTAATTGATAGCCGGGACGAGGCAACCGGAGAGCGGTTGGATAATCTTGAAGATCCGTTCAGATTATATCGCTGCCATACAATCATGAATTGCTCCAACACCTGCCCCAAGGGGCTTAATCCGGCCAAGGCAATTATCGAAATTAAAAAGATGATGATTGAGAGGCGAGTCTAAGGCCCAAGAGTTTAGGACTCAAGGGGCCAATGATCCCGGGGTCAGGACCTGTTAAATTCATTTATTCTGCGCCACTGGATTTTGTTTTATGAATAGGCGCAAACATGAAGGATAATATATACTATTCAAGGGTTTGCAACGCATTCACAAAGCAAAATCCATGAGCGCCCTTTCGGGTTTAAAACATAGGTATTTATCTAAAGCAAATCGGTGCTCAAAAAGGTACTTACATTATCTCGCACCGTTTCGCCTTATCTAAACACCCTCTTTTAAACAGAATGAAGCGAATTTAACAGGTCCTGACCCTAGTCTTTGTCTCAAAAATCTGGATATATAATGGATAATTTTGAAACCATATTAACCCATCATGATGCCGATATATTGCGAATAATTGTTGTGGCACTAAAAGCCCACGGTTTTCATCCCAATGAGGGTGGCTCCTCTGGTTTGCCGGGTTTGACAACGCCTAACGGGGCCGGAATAAGTGTGCCTATCTTCGAGGCTGAAGATGCAAAATTGCTGGCTGAGACCTTATTGGCGGAAATGGCCAATTAATTCCTTTTTGTAACCAATGATCTTGGGGTTAACACCCTAAAGGAACGCGATCGCAAAATGTCCCTAAAGGCGCCATATTCAAGGTATCTAACCTTTGCGAGTGCTTTATAGTTTGGCCGGCAAATAATTGTGTCTGGCTAAAGGTGAATTATTGAGCTATTAGGCGGCGCGGGGCTAGATTTAGAGGAATGTTATTGAGTTGGTACTTGATAAATACATTCCCTATTGATGCATGGTTTAAGCTTTTTTAGGCAAAAAAAATGAATAGCAAACAGATTTCTGCGATAAAAATATTGGCTGCAATTGGTCTTACCGGTTTTTTGGCCGCTTGTGCCAGCTCTTCGCCCTTTTCAGATTCCAGGCGCTTTTCCAGCCCTCCCCCTCCCTTGCAACCGGTTGCCGGATCAAGTGTTCAAAGTAGTGAACTGCCTCCAATTGGCCAAGGGGTAGAGCAATCTTCAGACCCCTTGTTAAACCAGCAAAACGGCACACAAGCTTTTGGTTTTCCGGTTGATGGGCAAGTTTCAGGAGATCCGCTTTTGGCTTCCAACCAGGTTGGGGATGGTGCGGTTGATGATGGCTCTTTTGTGGTGCTTGAGCCTGGTGGCATCCCGACAAATGTTGCTGCCCGCGATATCGGTGGCAGTTTGAATGTACAAAGCATGCTGGGCGTGTGGACGGTAATCTCCGGAGGCAATACTTGCCGTATCAACCTGACCCAGACATTGAAACAGGGAACAGATCGCAATCGGGCGTCGGCTCCCAATTGCCCGATTAGTGTTTTGGCCAGTCTTGCCTCATGGAAATTAGTTGGCTCCCAAGTGCAATTCTTTAATAATAGCGGGCAGATAATAGGCACATTGCTAAGAAGCGGAAATCGCTTTATTGGCACTTTGGCTGGCGGTCAGGGAATTTCGATGGCGGGCTAGTGGTTGGTTTGTTTAAAGGTTATATAAATTAAGGCGGTTGGTTATTTGGGGATGATTTCTGCCTATGAGGAGATGTTGGAAGGTGGGGTTTTGTCACCTGATCCAGCCCAGCGCATGGCGGCAAAGGCACTTGATGGCTTGAGCGTTGATTTAGTAGATTTCGAGGATAAAAAAAGCGGATTTGGCGGTTTATTGCGCCGCAAAACGCCTTCCCCCAAAGGACTTTATATCTGGGGCGATGTGGGGCGGGGCAAAACATTGCTAATGGATATGTTTTTTGAGCAGGTTGATATAGCCAACAAAAGGCGAGTACATTTCCATGAATTCATGGATGAATTGCATCAAAATATTACGCTAGTTCGACAAAATTACAGCAAAAACCCTAGAAATAATAACAGTGATTTTGACCCAATTGCCCTGGTGGTAAAGCCGATCATTAAATCCACCTCATTATTGTGTTTTGATGAATTTCACGTCAACGATATTACCAATGCAATGTTGTTGGGTCGCTTGTTTGAAAAAATGTTCGCAGCGGGCATGGTGGTAGTGGCAACTTCAAATGTTGAACCTGATAGCCTCTATCATAACGGGCTAAACCGGCAATTATTTTTACCGTTCATCGATTTGTTAAAAAACCAAACCCGAGTTTTGCACCTGAAGGCGAAAAAAGATTATCGCCTGAATAAATTACGCTCTCAGCCGGTTTTTCATTTTGGCGACAGGAAAACAACCCAAAAGCAAATCGAGAACCATTGGCACATTCTAACCGGAGGGCAAAAAGCTGGTGCGGGGGAAATTTCTCTTCTCGGGCGTAAAATTATTGTGCCGCAGGCTTTGATGGGCTGCGCAAGATTTACCTATGATGATCTTTGCGAGAAACCTTTGGGTGCGCGAGATTATCTTGCCCTAAGCCATGCTTTCCATACGTTGGTAATAGAAAATATCCCCCGTTTCGAGGGAGCTAATTCCAACGCGGCGAAGCGGTTCATTATTTTAATTGATACGTTATATGATCGGGGGGTGAAGCTGGTGGCCAGTTTTGACGTGGGGATTGATCAATTATCAGGGGATAAAAATACTGAATTAGAATTTAAAAGAACTGTTTCACGGCTGCAAGAAATGGCTTCTAAAGAATATCTGGCAAGAGCCTTGTCGGAATAATTTGGCCTTGTCGGAATAATTTGGCCTTGTCGGAATAATTTACCCCTGTCCGATTAATAAAGGCTTGGTAGGTTAAAGGTATGGAAGATTATTGATCTTTTCTCATTCGGGAAAAAAATGTTAATGTTGGGATAATACCTTGTTCTTGGTAGAAGTGCTTAAAAAAACCAAATAAACTGTTTTCAAACGAGCAAAACTGGCTCTGTATCGGTGGTTTTTGTTGCGCCTTTGTGGGTAGAGGTTTAAAGATTCGTTTAAAAATCAATTCAACAATTTAAGGAAACATGCTTCATGGCGCGTAAAAAAATAGCACTGATTGGTGCCGGACAAATTGGCGGTACTCTGGCCCATCTGGCAGCTCTTAAAGATCTTGGCGATGTGGTGATGTTTGATATTGCCGATGGTGTGCCCCAGGGTAAGGCGCTCGACCTTAGCCAGTCAGCCCCCGAAAGTGGCTATGATGCAAACCTGAGCGGCACCTCTGAATATAAGGGAATTTCTGGAGCCGATGTGGTTATTGTTACTGCCGGCGTTCCGCGCAAGCCGGGAATGAGCAGGGATGATTTGTTGGAAATCAATCTCAAGGTCATGGAGCAGGTAGGCGCGGGAATTGCCAAATACGCGCCGGATGCTTTTGTTATCTGTATTACCAATCCGCTTGACGCCATGGTTTGGGCCTTGCAAAGATTTTCCGGACTGCCATCGGCCAAAGTTGTTGGTATGGCGGGAGTTTTGGACAGTTCCAGATTTTGCCATTTCATTGCCGATGAATTGAATGTTTCGATAAATGACGTAAATGCGTTTGTTATGGGTGGGCATGGGGACACCATGGTGCCGCTGCCCCGCTATTCGACAGTTGGTGGAATTCCGCTAACCGATCTGGTGAAAATGGGCTGGCTGAAAAAAAGCCGTCTGGATGAAATTGTGCAGCGTACCCGCGATGGTGGAGCTGAAATTGTTGGTCTTTTAAAAACCGGCTCGGCATTTTATGCGCCGGCTACTGCTGGCATTGCCATGGCAGAAAGCTATCTCAAGGATAAAAAACGGGTATTGCCTTGCGCGGCTTATCTAAAAGGGGAATTTGGCGTTAAGGGCATGTATGTGGGTGTGCCTTGCGTTATCGGGGAAAATGGCGTCGAGCGGATTGTCGAGATTTCCTTGAACCGCACCGAGCAAAGCCAGTTCAACAAATCGGTGGCTGCGGTAAACGGGCTTGTTGAAGTTTGTAAAAAAATCGCACCAAAACTAGCTTAGTTATAAACGCTCTGGAGCCTGCATTTTTTTGCAAACGAATAATTTTTGCAAACAAATAAATCAGGCTCTGGTTGCCCTTAATATAAAAATATAATTTGAACCCGGAAAAATTCCAATTCCGGTTTTTTAAAATACCAAACCGGCAATTTTTAAAAAAAGGCTTACAGGCAAATGAATATTCATGAACATCAGGCAAAAGCTTTGCTGAAGGAATTTGGCGCACCCGTGGCCTCGGGGATGGCAATTTTTGCTCCTGAGGACGCTGCAAATGCTGCCAACTCTTTGCCCGGCCCTGTTTATGTGGTCAAAAGCCAGATTCACGCCGGTGGACGAGGCAAGGGAAGATTCAAGGAATTGGGACCTGATGCCCAAGGGGGAGTTCGTCTGGCGCGCTCTGTCGATGAAGTTATTGCCTATTCCAAAGAAATGCTTGGCAATACCTTGGTTACCAAGCAGACGGGACCTGCCGGCAAGCAGGTCAATCGCTTGTATATCGAAGATGGGGCCGATATTGCCCGCGAGCTTTATCTCTCTATTCTTGTTGATCGGGAAACGGCCAAGGTCAGCTTTGTGGTTTCCACTGAAGGGGGCATGGATATTGAGGGGGTTGCAGAAGAAACCCCGGATAAAATCCATACTATTGCCATTGAGCCCGAAAGTGGCGTAACCGAGCAAAATGCAACAGATCTTTGTGATGCCTTAGAACTTGAAGGGCAGGGGCGAAGCGATGGCATAAAATTGTTCAAGCTGCTTTATGATGCTTTTGTGAATAAGGATATGAGCTTGTTGGAGATCAACCCGCTGGTAGTTTTGGGCGATGGTCATCTGGTGGTTTTGGATGCCAAGGTTTCGTTTGATAATAACGCCTTGTTCAGGCACCCCGATGTTCAGGCTTTGCGCGATCTTAGCGAAGAAGATGAAAAAGAGATCGAGGCTGGCAAGCATGATTTGGCCTATATCGCCCTTGAAGGTTCGATCGGGTGCATGGTCAACGGGGCTGGCTTGGCCATGGCGACCATGGATATTATCAAATTATACGGTGAGCAACCTGCCAATTTTCTTGATGTTGGCGGCGGGGCAACGGTAGAAAAAGTAACGGCTGCATTTAAAATTATAACCTCTGATCCCAGTGTTAAGGGCATTTTGGTGAATATTTTTGGCGGCATCATGCGTTGTGATGTTATTGCCGAGGGAGTTTTGCAGGCGGTTAAAGAAATGGGTTTGACTGTGCCTTTGGTGGTTCGTCTTGAGGGCACCAAGGTATCCGAGGGTAAAAAGCTTATTGACGAGAGTGACCTGGATGTAATTTCAGCCGATGATCTGGATGATGCAGCTCAAAAAATTGTTGCGGCTGTCAGGGGGTAAAAATGGTTTTATTTGCAAATAAAAGTTTTACAACTGCAATTGTTTCTGTCGGGTTGGCTATGGTTTTTGTGCAGCCAGTGTTGGCAAAACACTCAAAAACTGCTCCGGCAGCTCCGTTAACAGACGAACAAAGTGTGCAAACACCAATTGTAGGAAATGGTAAAACAGCAGCGCAAATGCCAGCATCGAATATGAGTGCAAAGGTGCTTCAAGATGCAATCGAACTATGTCAGCTGGTGGCAGACAATAAGCGTGAGATTATCGATGTTATGGAAGCTGGGGGCTGGGCCAGCGAAATAGACTATAATGCGGGCAATGCCCCGTTTTATAAGGAATTATCGGCTGAATTGACCTATGAAGGGGTCGGAGATGCCGAGCTATGGGGCTTTATTGAAGATTATCCTGGATATAAAATTGGATATTGCTCGCTTTCCGTTGCTTCGCCACCGGTGGTTTTTGACCTGTCTGCGATAAATGACCTTGAGGGAATGGTTGGTGAATTGATTGTCGAGGACGATACATCTTTTGGTGCCTGGCGTGCTGATGCTAGCCCAGAGCAAGTGGCACAAACCTTCATTCATGCCTATCAGAATAATGATACGTTTTTATACCAGATCACAGTGATTGGTAAATTCGATCAGTGATCTTTTAATTTTGCATAAATAATCAACGGCAAATGCCGCCCACCAACGGAGCTTTTTTATCCATGTCAATTCTTGTCAATAAAGACACCAAAATTCTTGTTCAGGGGCTAACCGGTAAAACCGGAACATTCCATACCGAACAGGCCCTGGCTTATTTTGGAACTAAAATGGTTGGCGGAACCCACCCGAAAAAGGGTGGTCAAAAATGGACTAGTGCCGAGGGGGCGCAATTACCGATTTTTACCACTGTTGCTGAAGGAAAAGAGGCAACTGGTGCTAATGCCAGCGTTATTTATGTGCCACCAGCAGGGGCAGCGGCGGCGATTATTGAAGCGATTGATGCGCAAATCGAGTTGATCGTAGCTATTACCGAGGGTGTGCCGGTTTTGGATATGGTCAAGGTAAAAGCACATCTGGCCAAATCAAATTCGCGTCTGATCGGACCTAATTGTCCAGGAATTATGACCCCTGACGAGTGCAAGATCGGCATTATGCCGGGCAATATTTTCAAAAAAGGCTCGGTTGGTATTGTTTCGCGCTCCGGTACTTTGACCTATGAGGCGGTTTTTCAGACAACCAATGAGGGGTTGGGACAAACCACAGCAATTGGTATTGGTGGTGATCCGGTCAAGGGAATGGAATTTATCGATGTGCTGGAAATGTTTTTGGCCGATGATGAAACCAAATCCATCGTGATGATTGGCGAAATTGGCGGCTCGGCAGAAGAAGATGCGGCGCAGTTTTTGATTGACGAGGCCAAGCGCGGCCGCTCCAAACCGGTGGCGGGCTTTATTGCCGGTCTTACAGCGCCAAAAGGGCGCACTATGGGCCATGCGGGCGCGGTTATTTCCGGTGGCAAGGGCGGTGCGGAAGATAAAATTGCAGCTATGGAAGCTGCCGGAGTTGCGGTTTCCAAGTCTCCGGCCAAGATTGGCGAAGCGCTGGTACAATTGTTAAAAAATTAGGTCTTTAACTGTCAAAACATGTCTAATAAAAACCGGTTTGTGCGGTGGTATTTTGTATATTTTCCCCCACATAAAACGGGCATATCTGCATTGTTAACAAAATACTAACTGATGCCTGAAAAAAGGGTATAGGCGGAATTTTTTCCGGCAACCATTTGGTCTGAAAAGGGAAGGGGCGGGATAGCCCGCCTGTGCAAAAATATGACACGACAGGAAGAGAACGCAGCGTTCTTATCTACTTCTTTCCTATATGGGGGAAATGCCTCCTATGTGGAGGAGCTTTATTCCAGCTTTAAGCAGGACCCCAACTCGGTTGATAAAACCTGGGCAGAGTTTTTTAATTCTTTGGGTGATGAGCCACAAGCTGCCATATCGGCGGCGGAGGGCGCAAGTTGGGGGCGAGGTGACTGGCCACCAACAGCTGGCGGCGAGATGGTTGCTGCCTTTGATGGCAATTGGGAAGAGATTGCCAAAAAATCTGGCACAAAGGCACTTAAAAAAGCCAAAGAAACCGGTCAATCGGTTAATGTGGGTGATGTTTCCCAGGCCAGTCGCGATTCCATCAGAGCTATAATGATGATCCGCGCCTATCGCATTCGTGGCCATTTGCATGCGGATCTTGACCCTCTAAAATTGCAAGAAAAGGCCGATGCCCCCGAACTTGATCCGCGATCCTATGGATTTGTCGAAGCGGATTATACGCGCCAGATCTTTATAGATAATCTGTTGGGGATGGAATATGCCAACCTGAACCAGATGCTGGAAATATTGCAGCGCACCTATTGCTCAACTCTTGGTGTGGAGTTTATGCATATTTCAGATCCGGTGGCCAAGGGGTGGTTGCAGCAAAGAATCGAGGGGCCGGACAAAGAAATTACGTTTACCCCCGAGGGTAAAAAGGCAATCCTGAACAAGCTGGTGGAAGCTGAAGGGTTCGAGAAATTTCTTGATGTGAAATATACCGGCACCAAGCGCTTTGGCCTGGATGGTTCCGAAAGCCTTATTCCGGCGATGGAGCAGATTATCAAGCGTGGCGGAGCGCTGGGGGTCAAGGATATTGTGCTTGGAATGCCCCATCGCGGACGTTTGAATGTGCTGACGCAGGTGATGGGCAAACCCCATCGGGCACTGTTTCATGAATTTAAGGGCGGAGCCTATTATCCCGATGATGTGGAGGGGTCTGGGGATGTAAAATATCATCTTGGCGCATCTTCTGATCGGGCTTTTGACGAAAATATGGTTCACCTTTCTCTTACGGCGAACCCGTCTCATCTTGAGATTGTTAATCCGGTAGTATTGGGCAAAGCACGAGCCAAGCAGGATCAGCATTCCGGGATTGACGGGCGGTTTGTATCCGATACCACTAAGACCGACAGGCAAGTCGTGTTGCCGCTTTTGCTGCATGGGGATGCAGCTTTTGCCGGGCAGGGAGTGGTTGCGGAATGTTTTGGCCTTTCGGGTCTAAAGGGCCATAGAACTGGCGGGTCAATTCATTTTGTCGTTAATAACCAAATTGGTTTTACTACTTCGCCGATTTATTCGCGCTCTTCGCCATATCCTACCGATGTGGCAAAAATGATCGAAGCTCCGGTTTTCCATGTGAATGGGGATGATCCCGAAGCGGTGGTATTTGCTGCCAAGGTGGCAATAGAATATCGCCAGAAATTTGGTAAACCGGTTGTTGTCGACATGTTTTGCTATCGCCGATTTGGGCATAATGAGGGGGACGAGCCCTCTTTCACCCAACCATTGATGTATCAGCAGATAAGGTCCCACAAATCCACTTTGGAAATATATTCAACCAAACTTATCGAGCAGGGCATTGTTAGTGCTGCTGAAGTTGAAGTCATGAAAAGTGACTGGCGCGCCAAACTGGAAGTGGAATTTTCTGGTGGTGAAAACTATCGTCCCAACAAGGCTGATTGGCTGGACGGGGCGTGGAAAAAGCTCAAAACTGCTGATATTGATGGAGCAAGGCGAGGAAATACCGGCGTTGCCCTTGAAAATTTGAAGGCGATAGGTAAAACCCTGACTGAAATCCCCGAGGATTTCAGTGCCCATAGAACTATTTTGAGGTTTTTGAAAAACCGCAAAGCCGCCATCGAAAAAGGCGAGGAAATTGACTGGGCAACCGGTGAGGCTCTGGCATTTGGTTCACTGGTAAAAGAAGGCCATCCTTTGCGCTTGAGTGGTCAGGATTGCGAGCGGGGGACATTTTCCCAGCGTCATTCGGTACTTTCCGATCAAAAAAATGGCCAACCCTATACACCACTAAATCATATTTCGCCCGATCAGGGGCGCTATGAGGTAATTAATTCCATGCTTTCCGAAGAGGCAGTATTGGGATTTGAGTATGGGTATTCGCTGGTCGAGCCAAACGCCTTGACTATCTGGGAAGGCCAGTTTGGCGATTTTGTCAATGGTGCCCAAGTTATCATTGATCAGTTTATCTCCTCGGGCGAGCAAAAATGGTTCCGTATGAGTGGTCTGGTTTTGCTGCTTCCCCACGGTTATGAGGGGCAGGGACCAGAGCATTCATCTGCTCGTCTGGAGAGGTTTTTGCAACTTTGTGCCGAAGATAATATGCAGGTGGCGAACTGTACGACGCCAGCCAATTATTTCCATATTATGCGCCGTCAATTATTGCGTGAATTCCGCAAGCCGTTGATTTTGATGACCCCCAAATCTCTACTGCGTCACAAAAAGGCTGTTTCTACTTTGGCCGAACTTGGACCTGATTCTTGTTTTCACCGACTGTTATGGGATGATGCGGAAACACCGGGACCGCAAAAAACCACCATTAGACTGGCCAAGGATGATGAAATCCGTCGGGTAATTCTTTGTACCGGCAAGGTATATTTTGACTTGTTGGAAGATCGGGAAAAACGAGGCGTCAATGATGTTTATCTGATGCGGTTAGAGCAATTATATCCGTTCCCCGCCAAGGCCTTGCATGGCGAGTTGGCGCGGTTCCCCAATGCGCAGATTGTCTGGTGTCAGGAAGAGCCCAAAAATATGGGAGCCTGGGCATTTATCCAGCCCTATGTTGAATGGGTATTGGCCCAATTGGGACGCGAGGGCGAAAGGCCATCTTATGTGGGTCGGGCATCAGCAGCATCCACTGCTACCGGACTAATGAGTAAGCATTTATATGAGCTAAAAGCCTTTCTTGATGAAGCTTTTGCTTGATGAAGCTTTTGTCGAATAAATTCAAATTTTTATTGCAGCAAACCTAAAGGGATACCCCTTATGTCCACAGAAATTAAAGTACCCACACTTGGCGAAAGCGTTAGCGAAGCCACCATTGGCCAATGGTATAAAAAGGCCGGTGATGCGGTAAGCGTCGATGAGCCTTTGGTCGAGCTGGAAACTGATAAGGTGGCAGTTGAAGTACCCTCGCCAGTTACCGGAGTGCTGGAAAAAATAGTTGCTCCTGAAGGGGAAAATGTCGAGATAGGCGCCTTGATAGCCATCATCAAAGAGGGCGCGGTTGCAGCGGCTTCTAGTACTGATGCCAAACCTGATGTAGCTTCTTCTAGCCCCCAAGCGGTGGCAAGTCAAACAGGAGCCGCACCTGCCAGCGTACCCCCCAGCCCTTCGGCACAAAAGATGATGAAAGAAAAAATGATCACACCTGACCAGGTTTCAGGCTCTGGCAAGCGTGGGCAAATCCTTAAGGAAGATGTGATTGGGGCCTCTGCCAAAACAGCTGTTGCACCTGCTGTTGTTCTAGCTTCTGTGGCGGCTCCTGCATCCGGGGCTGGTGATAATACGCGCGAAGAAAGAGTACGCATGACCCGTCTGCGCCTAACTATTGCCAGACGTTTGAAAGATGCGCAAAATTCGGCGGCCATGCTGACCACCTTTAACGAGGTGGACATGGGGCCGGTTATGGAATTGCGCAAGCAATACAAAGAATTGTTCGAGAAGAAACACGGGGTAAAACTCGGCTTTATGGGCTTTTTCTGCAAGGCGGTAACCCACGCTTTAAAAGAAATCCCAAGCGTAAATGCCGAAATTGATGGCACCGATATTGTCTATAAAAACTACGCTCATATCGGGGTAGCTGTCGGCACTGAAAAGGGCTTGGTAGTGCCGGTGGTGCGCGATGCCGATCAGATGTCAATCGCTGAAATTGAGCAGGATATTGGCCGGCTTGGACGGGCAGCTCGGGATGGCAAGCTGACCATGGCCGACATGCAGGGGGGCAGCTTTACCCTTTCCAATGGCGGGGTTTATGGCTCGTTGATGTCAACGCCAATTCTTAATGCCCCCCAGTCGGGAATTTTGGGTATGCACAAAATCCAGCAACGGCCGGTGGCAATTGACGGGCAGGTGGTTATTCGCCCGATGATGTATTTGGCCCTTTCCTATGACCACCGGATTGTCGATGGCAAGGAAGCTGTTACATTTTTGGTGCGGGTTAAAGAAAGCCTTGAAGATCCGCAGCGTTTGGTGCTGGATCTTTAAAGACCTTCTTCTGGTTTTTAGCCGGTAGTTGATAAAGAGCATGCCTGAAATTGATGAAGGACAGCACTATTGTTTGCCGATTTGCCTTTGGTTGAATTTATGACGCTTATGCTTGCTTTTGGCATTGGCGCCATATCTCCGGGGCCGGATTTTGCCATGGTTTTGCGCCAATCAATATTGCATGGACGCAAAACCGCACTTTTTACCAGTGGCGGCATAGCCAGCGCGATTCTTGTGCATGGTACCTATACGCTTTTAGGGCTTGGGTTTTTGGTTAGCCAATCGGTGTTTTTGTTTACTTTGCTCAAATTTGCCGGAGCCGGATATTTGTTGTGGCTTGGCATAGGTGCCATCAGAGCTCCGGCGCCAACTGCCCAAAATAATTATCAAGGCGTGCCGCGTGATTTGCAAAGCCCGCTCAAGGCGTTTTCCATCGGGTTTTTGACTAATCTGCTTAACCCAAAGGCGGTATTGTTTTTTGTGGCGTTGTTTTCGGTACTCGTTAGTGCCAATACCCCCATGCAATGGCAGGCATTATATATTGTTTCCATGGCTTTGCTGCTGTTTGTCTGGTTTTGTCTGGTATCGGTGTTTTTTACCGCTGCAAAAGTTCGTTCCGGCTTTTATCGTATGGGCAAATGGTTTAATCGAATAACCGGACTGGCGTTGATTTTGCTGGCTTTAAGATTACTGGTGACCCAACGACAATAGGTAGGCGATAATAAGTCTGGGATAATAAGTCTGAGTAGAATTTCTAGCGGCATAAATATTTGTTTATCCGCTCCAAAAGGGCAAGTTTGTAAATTTGTAAGTCTACAAGTTTTATTGACCGCAAGGGGCTATTTATGGTCTTTTGCAGCAGGGTTGTAAGCGAGCAAAAAAAGGTATTTTGAAAATGGCGGAACAATTTGACGTAACGATTATTGGCACCGGTCCGGGGGGGTATGTCTGCGCCATTCGAGCGGCGCAACTGGGAATGAAAGTTGCCGTAGTCGAAAAATGGGAAAATTATGGCGGCACCTGCTTGAATGTGGGTTGTATTCCCTCCAAGGCTTTGTTGCATGCCAGTGAAATGTTTGCCGAGGCTGGCCATAATTTTAGCGATTTGGGTATTGATTTAGATGGTTTAAAAGTCAATTTGCCAAACATGATGGGCCACAAAGACAAGGTGGTAGCGGGCAATGTTGCCGGCATCGCCTATTTATTCAAGAAAAACAAAATCAGCATTTTTAAAGGTGTTGGCTCAATAGCCTCGCCTAATCAGGTGATCGTTACGCCGGAAAAAGGCGAGGCTAAAACTATAAATACCAAAAATATAGTTATTGCTACCGGCTCGGTCAGTGCCAATCTGCGCGGAATTGAAGTGGATGAAAAACAGATAGTTTCTTCTACAGGAGCGCTGGAATTGGCCAAAGTTCCAGAGCATCTTTTGGTGGTAGGGGCTGGCGTTATCGGGCTTGAACTTGGCTCGGTTTGGGCGCGCCTTGGCTCAAAAGTTACGGTGGTGGAATATCTGGACCATATCCTTCCCGGGATTGACAAAGAGGTCGCCAAAAATTTCAAACGCATGCTCGGCAAACAGGGGTTTGAATTTAAACTGGCTAGCAAAGTCACCGGAATTGAAAAAAATGCCACGGGCCTAAAGGTAAGTATTGAAGCGGCCACGGGTGGCAACAAGCAAATTGTTGAATGTGATGTAGCGCTGGTGGCCATTGGGCGTGTGCCCTATACGCAAGGCCTGGGGCTGGAGATTGTCGGGGTAAAAACCGATGAGCGTGGCCGGATCAAAACCGATGATAGCTATCAGAGCAATATCAAGGGCATTTATGGTATTGGCGATGTTATTAAAGGCCCCATGCTGGCCCATAAGGCAGAGGATGAGGGCGTAGCTCTGGCTGAAATTCTTGCCGGACAGGCGGGACATGTGAATTATGATGTTATTCCGGGGGTGGTTTATACCAACCCTGAAATTGCCTCGGTGGGTAAAACCGAAGAAGAGCTTAAAGAAGCGGGAATTGAATATAAGGTTGGCAAGTTTCCATTCTCGGCCAATGGGCGGGCCAAAGCCACGTTGGCGCCCCAGGGGTTCGTAAAAATTCTGGCTGATGCCAAAACCGATCGGGTACTTGGCGGGCATATCCTTGGCAAAGGTGCTGGTGAAATAATCCATGAGGTTGCCGTGTTGATGGAGTTCTCGGGTGCTGCGGAAGACTTGGTGCGCACCTGTCACGCTCATCCAAATATGTCTGAAGCTGTGCGCGAGGCTGCCATGGCCTGTGGCGATGGCGCAATTCATATGTAAAAGGGTCTTCGACCCGATGAGTCCTCGACCCCTAAGGGTATTCGACCCGAAGGACCCTTGACCCCGAAGGGTCTTCGACCCTGACACTTAAAAAAACCGGCCCCTGATTTCAGGTGCCGGTTTTTATATGGGCTATTATCAAGTATTTATTTTTAGATAATAGTTATTTCACCACTTTCATAAAGGCTCTGACAATCAGAAGCATCCTTTAGCAGATTAAGCGGCGAGAGGGGAGATGGCGCGGCTCCGGGGCCGGCAAAGCGCGGATCGTCACATTCGCCATCATTGGCCCAGATGCTACTATCATCACCAAAGTTCAACTCACCCTCATTGACCGGAGTTGCCTGTGTTTCGGGGATAGCTGCCCCTTGAGAATCTACGGGATCAGAATCTACAGGCTCCTGATTGTCATCCGCTGCAAGCTGGATTTTGCCCTGAACAAAAAGCTGGGCACAATCGCTGGCATCGCGACCCATGTCTGCGTCCAGTAAAGTGGCAGCTACGCCCTGGCCTTCAAAACGCGGATCATCGCATTCGCCATCATTGGCCCATTCGGAACTGTCATCACCAAAATCTATGGCAGAAACGGGGGAATTTATTTCGGCGCCCCCCCCTTTTACTTTGTTATTTTGCCCCCCGGATACTAATAGTTCAATCTGTCCGGCGTCAAAAAGGGCACGACAATCAACCGCATCATGACCGAGGTCTTCTGCAAGCAGTGTTTGGGCAGATCCGGGGCCACCAAAGCGCGGATCATCACATTCGCCATCACTGGCCCACTCGCTGGAATTATCCCCAAAGGCAAGTGCTGGTAGAGATGAATCTCCAGCCAACAAATATAGCTGACCGGTCCTATATAAGGAGCGACAATCATTGGCATCGCGCATCAGATCTTCTTCAGCAGAACCACCCGCAGCTCCCGGTCCGGCAAACCTTAGATCGTCGCATTCTTCATCATTGGCCCATTCGCTAGTATTGTCGCCAAAGTCTATTTGTCCATCGGCAATCAAATATATCTTGCCACGTTCAAATGCTGTTCGACAATCATTGGCGTCCTTGAACAGGTCCTCATCAACCAGTTCGGCAGCCATGGCTTTGCCTGCAAAACGAGGATCGTCACATTCGCCATCACTGGCCCACTCGCCGCTATTATCACCAAAATTGATAATTATATCGCTAACCAGAGATACTTGCGCACTCTCGAAAAGGGCGCGACAATCATTGGCGTCACGGCCAATATCTTTGGCCAGAAGCACTGGATCGGAACCCGGGCCGCCAAATCTTGGATCATCACAAATACCATTATTGGCATAATCGCTATCATTGTTGCCAAAATCGAAATTTGTCGCATGGATAGCTTTTGGGCTTGTGATGGATTTTAGACCGGACACATTATCAAGTTGAATTTGTCCTGCCTCATAAAGGGTGCGGCAGTCAGTAGCGTCCTTGAACAGATCTTCGTCAAGCAAAGTGCTGGCAGAGCCAGTTCCGCTAAAGCGCGGATCATCACACTCGCCATCATTGGCCCAGCGGGAGCTGTCATCACCCCAGTTAATTGTTGCCGCTCCACTGTTTGGGTTTTGGTTGGTGGTGCCGTCCTCACCGCCATATAGTAGGGTGGCAGGATCAATAATTGCCAACACACCGCCAATAAATTCTATCTGGCCAGACTGCAAAAGGTTTTGACAATCGGTTGCGTCGCGGCCAAAATTTTGCGGGTCAAGTTTGACGGCAGTTCCCGGGCCACCAAAGCGCGGATCATCACATTCGCCGTCATTGGGCCATTCTGAACTATCATCGCCAAAGTCAAGATTGGCGGCGCTTATCAGTTCAACCTCTCCAGAGTCGAGAAGGGTTTTACAATCGGTGGCATCGCGGGCAACGTCGGTTGCATTCAACTGGGATGCCATGCCATCGCCGATAAAGCGTGGATCGTCACATTCACCATCATTGGCCCATTCGCTGGTATTATTGCCAAAATAAATGTCCTGATTGTTAGGGGGCTGAATGGGGGCATCATTTAGATAGATCTGCCCGGTTTCAAATAATTGACGGCAATCGGTGGCATCGCGGGCCAGGTCTTCATCCAGCAAAACATCGGCAGATCCATTGCCGGCAAAGCGCGGATCATCACATTCGCCGTCATTTGCCCATTCAGAACTGTCATCGCCAAAATCTATCATGGCAGTTCCGGGCGCGCTATTGTCGGTTACCAGACTTATCGAGCCATTTTGATAAAGGGCAAGACAATCATTGGCATCACGCTCCAGATCATCATTGACCAATTCAACGGCCATGCCATTGCCGACAAAACGTGGATCGTCACATTCTTCATCATTGGCCCATTTGCCGGTATTGTCTCCAAATAAAATGCCGTCAAAATTTATGATTTCCATATTCGGGTCGTCACCAAGATAGGTGACATCTCCGGCCAAAAACAGGCTTTTACAATCATTGGCGTCGCGCCCGATATCTTCATCAAGGAGCAACTCGTCGGTTCCGGGGCCACCAAAGCGTGGATCGTCACAAATCTGATTGTCGGCCCAGTCACTGGAATTGTTACCAAAATCAATGTCGGCAACAATGTCGGCCGGGGCAGGTTTCAGGGAAATGTCACCGGCTAAAAACAGGGATGAACAATCATTGGCGTCTCGGCCCAAATCATTCTCATCCATATCCACCGCAGTACCGATACCGACAAAACGTGGATCGTCACATTCGCCATCATTGGCCCAGTCGCTAGAGTTATTACCAAACCCTATGCCATTGATTATAAGGTTTTCTTCAACGGTTTTTTGGCCCTGTTGTTGGTTTTTGGCTGCATTGGTCTGGGCCATAGCAGTGCCGGCTAAAAATGTCGTTATGGCAAATATAGAGGCAATAAAGCTTGTTAGTAAATGAACTTTTTGTGGTTTGTTTCCTTGAAAAATACCCATGGACTTTCCCCTAAACATTGATTTTGCTTTGCTCAATATGGCCGTTTTCAGCGTATTTCGAGTGATTAAACTATATCTACCAAAATCTCTTAAAGTCAGAGTGTCAAAAAATCATAACATTTACAACGGCCAGCATTAAACAATTTGCGCTAGGCAATTTTATGGCTTTTTACGGGCTATTGATATGGGCTGAAATTTAGGCCCTGACCTCGGGTGGCAAGGTGTTGATTTTTTTATTTTTTGCCTCGATCCGGGTAAAGGAAAAAACTCCGATCAAGACCATTGCCGCCCCTAGGGCATGCCAGATTGAAAAGGTTTCTCCAAGAATCGAGACAGCTAAAACTATGGTGACAATGGGGGATATATTGCCCATGACGGCCGTTGGGCCGGGGCCTATCATGCCGATGCTCATGGCAATCAGATAGGCAGGTAAAACCGTAGAAATAGTACCCATGGCCAACATTAGCCACATGGCATTCTGGTCCACCAGCAGGTCGCCCAATGAATTGGTGAAGGCAAACTGGAGCATAATAACCGCACCCGCTGCACTCATGGCAATCGAGGTGAAAAGCCTGGCACCCATTTCATCGATCAGTGGCTTGGCAAGAATTTGATAAATTGCATAGGAAATGGCGGCCCCAAGCACCAAAACAGAACCAATTATTACCTCGGAGCCATCAAGCCCGAGATCGCGCCAGAATATCAATGCCAGACCAAAATAGCTGAACAATAACGAGGCCAATAATTTTGGCCCGATAGCACGGCGGGAAATTATTGCACTTATCAAAACCACAAATATTGGTGAAGTCATCAAAATCAGACGATCAAGCTGGGCGGTGATATATTCCAGTCCGGCAAAATCCAGATAGGAGGCCAGATAATAACCGATGGTGCCAACGCCTATGGTTTTGATCAGCGCTGTGCGTCTGATTTGAAAATTAGGGTTTTGGCGCTTTTTATTGCGATAGCCAAGCCAGCCAATAAGGGCAAACAGAGGCACGGCAATGATCATGCGCCATGTCAAAGTGGTAACAGGGCCTATACCCTCGATCAGGGCAAGTTTGATGACAATGCCCTTGGTAGCAAAGAAAGAAGCCCCGAGCCCTCCCAGTACATAGCCGGTTAGGGGGTGTTTTTGCGCCGACTTTATTTTGGAAGAAAGCATTTTAAAAAACAATACTGTTTGCAAAAGTTCCTTGCGGACAAGGAAAACAATTGCCCGCAGGTAGTTATAAGCTAGGCCAAGTGTTTATGACATAGCGTTGTGTTAAAAAACGGTCCTTGGTTATTACAGGCTTATCTCAGGTATATTCTACCGGCCTGATAAAGTGACCTGCAATCGTCAGTGTCTTTGGCAGTGTCTCTGGCAGTGTCTTTGGCAAGCAAAGTAGCTGCCATGCCTGATCCGCCAAAGCGTGGATCATCACATTCGCCATCATTAGGACCAATTAGAAGAATTACTGCCAAAGTTGATGTCGCTGGCATAGGAGATATTAGCTCTAAACAAAGCAAAAATTGCCAAGGATATTGCTGCAAAAATTGATTTTTTCCAGTTATACATAGTCGGGTTTTTCCCAAACAGTGTGTTGCCCCATGCAGAATTTGAGGTTTACACATTTTGTTGAACTGGTCTAGCTCGAAAAATTTTATGTATTGCACTCTGCTATTATAGCAATATTGCCAACCAAGGGAGAGTGGGCAATTCAGGCTCTTGGGTGGGCTTTTTGAAACTCTGCCAACAAATGTTCAGTGTCAACTTTGGTATATATCTGGGTGCTCGAAAGGGAGGCGTGGCCCAAAAGCTCTTGTATGGCCCTGAGATCGCCGCCATTGCCCAACAGGTGGGTGGCAAAGGAATGGCGCAGGGCGTGGGGCGAGGCAGATGGGGGCAGGCCAAGGGCCGAGCGCAATTGCACCATGCGTTGCTGTATCAATCTTGGAGAAAGCACACCCCCCCGAACGCCGCGAAATATTGGCTCGCTAGCGGTCAGGGCAAATGGGCAGATTGCCAGATATTCTTCAATCGATGTGCGAGTTGAAGCAAGAAGGGGAACCAGGCGAATTTTTCCTCCCTTGCCTTTTACCCTGATAGAACTTGCATCAAGGTCGGATTTGCTAAGTGCCAATGCTTCGGATATGCGCAACCCCGCGCCATAACAAAGGCAAAGCACGGCTACGTCCCGAGCGGCGACCCATGGGCGCTCTTCCAGTTTTTGGGTCATGGACATGGTTGCAAGTGCTTCGTTTGCTGTTAAGGCCTTGGGCAATGAGGGAGCAATTTTTGGGGTGCTTATCAGGTGCAAAACCTGATTTGAAAGCAACTTGTGACGCTCAAGAAATGAAAAAAAACTTTTTAGGGCTGAAAGTTGGCGGGCCAATGAACGGGTGCCAATTTTTTTCCCCCGACGCATGGCCAAAAAAGAGCGAATATCCAAGGGTTTTAGAGTTTGTAAAATTTCAAGGCTGACCGGTTCGCCAAAATGGTGAGTAAGAAATGTGGTGAATTGGGACAGGTCCCGTTGATAGGCAATCAGGGTTTGGGGGGAAAGACGCCTTTGGCCATCAAGGCTATCCAGCCAGTCGATAATCTGGCCTTTAATTGTTTTATCGCAGGAGAAGGAAAAATCACTCATAACCTAGTCTAGCATTAAAGTTTTATGAAAATGCAAACATGAATGTAAACATGCTTGCCAGAATCATTCCATTGTCTAGGGTCAGGACCTGTTAAATTCATCCAATTCTGTTTGAAACAGGATGTTTAGATAAGGTGAAACGTTGAGATATAATGTATATACCTTTTTGAGCAATTTTTTGCTTTAGATGAATATCCTGTTCCAAACCCGTTTTGGGCGCTGCGATTTTTCCCTCTGAATGCGTTGAAATAGCTTGAAAACCACTTGGTTTTGGCGTTATTTCGCCTATTCATAAGAAAAAATCGCTAGCGCAGAATGGACGAATTTAACAGGTCCTGACCCTAGGTTCAAAACTATGAATGATGAAGCTAAAATATTTGGCCCCCCTGATGTGGTGGCGGTTATGGTAGCGGTGGCAGTTGATACTCCCTATTCCTATCGTGTTGGCGACAATATGCAGGTTCAGCGCGGATCAATTGTTAAGGTTAGGCTTGGGCCGCGCTCAACTCTGGGGGTGGTGTTGGGTGCGCCAAAGGATAATAAAGCCCATAATCGCCTCAAAGATATCGAGCGCTGTTTTGATGTCCTTCCTTTAAGTGATGAATTGCTCGGGTTTGTGGACTGGGTGGCGCGCTATAATCTGGCCAAACCGGGCATGGTTCTAAGGGGGGTTTTGCGCTCAAAAGAGGCTCTTGAGCCGCCCCGCCCGGTAATTGGCTATCGTTTTAGCGGTATTGAGCCGGAGCGAATGAGCAATGCGCGCCACCGGGTTATGGATTTATTTTTGTCTGATGGTCAGCGTTTGGGTATTGCGTGGACAAAATCGGCTCTGATCAAGGAGGGTGGAGTTTCGCCATCGGTAATTGAGGGGTTGGTAAAGATAGGCTCCTTGTACAAGGTTAAACTCCCGCCGGCAAAAATCTTTGAAATGCCGCAGGCCGACTTTGCCCCCCCAAAACTCAATCCCCATCAGCTAAAGGCATTGGAAGAAATCAGGGAAGCAGAAAAAAAGGGTGTAACGACGGTGTTGCTAGACGGGGTTACCGGCTCTGGCAAAACCCAAGTATTTTTTGAGGCTGTTGCCGATGTTCTCAAGCAAAAGAAGCAAATTTTAATATTGTTGCCAGAAATCGCCCTGACCCAGTCATTTGTCGAAAGATTTAGCGCCCGCTTTGGCTGCAAGCCTGCCCAATGGCATTCCGAAATTACTGTGGCGCAGCGGGCAAATGTTTGGCGGGGGGTTTTGGATGGTGAGGTGAGGGTGGTGCTGGGGGCGCGTTCGGCGCTGTTTTTGCCGTTCAGGGAGTTGGGGCTGATCGTGTTGGACGAAGAGCATGATGGAGCCTTCAAACAATCCGAAGGGATGAATTATCATGCCCGCGATATGGCGGTGGTTCGGGCCTCTTTGGCAAAAGCACGGGTAATCCTTTCTTCGGCAACCCCGTCGGTGGAAAGTCGCAATAATGCCAATGAGGGGCGATATGCCCATGTGCTGATAAAAGAGCGCCATCAGGGTGCTTCTTTGCCAGATATTAAAACCATTGATATGCGCCAGGAAGGGCCACAAAAAGGCTCGTGGATTTCACCGCTTCTGGCGCGAGAAATTTTTGCTACCATTGATCGGGGGGAGCAGGTTTTGTTGTTCCTTAACCGTCGCGGTTATGCCCCGCTAACGGTTTGTCGTACTTGCGGGCATCAATATCAGTGCCCGGATTGTTCGGCATGGTTGGTCGAGCATCGGTTCAAGGGCATTTTGGCCTGCCATTATTGTGGTTATGAGCTGCCTCAGCCTGATGCGTGTTCCAAATGCCAGGCCCAGGGGTCATTGGTGGCGGTTGGCCCGGGAATTGAGCGAATTGCCGAAGAGGTAGCGCAGCGGTTTAAGCAGGCGCGGCAGGTGATTCTTTCTTCGGATATGGGCTCAAGTGCACAAATTCGCCAGCGTTTTGGCGAAATTGCCAACGGGGATTATGACATAATCATTGGCACCCAATTGGTGGCCAAGGGGCATCATTTCGAAAAACTGACCCTTGTGGGGGTATTGGATGCGGATATTGGGCTGGATCACGGGGATTTGCGGGCGGCGGAAAAGACTTTTCAACTGCTGACGCAGGTAACGGGTAGAGCAGGGCGGGCTGCCAGATCGGGTCGCGCCTATTTGCAAACCTATAATCCGGAGCATGCGGTAATCAAGACTATGGTCAGCGGCGATCGTGAGGGATTTTATGCCCATGAAATAAAGGTGCGCAAAGAAAGTTCTTTACCCCCGTTTTCCCGTTTGGCAGCTTTGATTGTTTCCGCTACCGAGCACGGGGAGGCAAAAGCATATGCCAGACATTTGCTACAAAAAGCCCCCAAGGCTGAAGGGGTAAAATTATTTGGCCCGGCTGATGCGCCAATATTGTTGGTGCGGGGGCGCTATCGGGTTAGATTGCTGGTGCAGAGCACCAAGGAATTCGATCTGTCGGGATATGTCAGGTTTTGGCTGGGGGGGGCAAACAAGACCAAGGGCAATCTTAAGGTGCAGGTGGATATTGATCCCATTAATTTCTATTAGGGCCCTCGCCCTGGATGCGAGTTTCTATTGCGAAGTAGTTTTGTTTGGTGCTGGCATGTATTGGGGGCAATATTTCTACTGACCCTAAGCTTTACTATCCGGGCGGTAAATATCGAAGCTAGATATATAAGCAACCATAAGTATGGTTAACGGGTATTAACTATATATTTACATGTTTTTGCTAGGATTTGGGATATTCTCAGACGAAGGAATAAAGATGTGCTTGCTTCAAAGTCTGTTGTACCCAACGAGGAATCCTGCCCGATAAATGAGTCCGAGCTAATTAGTCTTAGTGCGGCGCCCAGCCATGCTGTGGAGGTGGTTTCTTCGCTACCAGCGATGCAAAAGGCCAGAATTTGCCAATTTTGTTATGGTAAAACCCATTTGCACGAGCTTGCCTTGCATATTGCCTCAACCTGCGATCAACAGACGTTGGTAACAGTATTTGGGGAGGCGGGCCGCGTTATCTATAAACAGTCCCGTGATACCAAATCTACTTTAAAGAGCCTTAATGCTTTGGATGGATCAAGTGCTTCAAAGCCGGTGATTTTGTCCGGAGGCACCAAATAACCTCAATAACTTGCAAATAACTTCAATAATTTGAATGGGTTGGCGTTTATTTGCTGATAAAAAACAGGGCTAATTCAAGGTGCTTTGTTAGAGATTTTTGCTCCATTTCACCCTATGATATGCATATTAAGGCTGAAATGGAGTTTTGGTATTTCTCCACTATTTTTAAAAACCTTCGCCTTGTGCTTGCGTGTGCTTGGAAAGCCGTGTTAGAGGGAGCGCGGATTTTCCTGTAGGGTAATGTTTTGTTACTCTGCTAGTTTGATGAAAACCCTTTAATACCAGCGCTTTTATAACCCTTTTGGTTAACTGGTCTGGAATTGGAGGGTATTAGGTTTAGGGGTTTACCAGTTTGAGCGCATCGAGTTCGGTTCTTGCTAATATTGCCAGGCCTTATGCAGTCGCATTATTTGATTTGGCCAGTGAAACAAAATCAATTGCCAAGGTTGAAAAAGACCTTGACGATATGGGTGAGCTTATAAGCTCGAGTGAGGATTTTTCGCGCCTTTTGGCTAGTCCTGTAATATCGGCAGAGGCTAAGGCTGCAGCTGTTGAGAGTGTGCTGGAAAAATCGGACTTTCTTCTTGTTTCGGCAAATTTTATCAGGGCTGTTGCGCGCAATGGCCGCTTGTTCGTTTTGTCGGCAATGATTGAGGCTTTCAAAAGTCTTAGCGCCAAGGGCCGTGACGAGATTAATGCCGACGTTGTATCGGCTGTCCCCTTGAGCAAAAAACAAATTGGTGACTTGGCGGAAACCCTGAAATCAAAAACCGGTAAAACTGTTACGCTGGAGCAAAGTGTTGATGCTTCGCTGATCGGTGGCCTGGTGGTTCGGGTGGGCTCGCAAATGATTGATTCTTCTTTGAAAACAAAATTAAGCGCGATGAAAATTGCCATGAAAGAGGTTAGATAATGGATATTAAGGCAGCGGAAATTTCCGCCATCCTCAAAGATCAGATTAAAGATTTCGGCAAGGAGGCACAAGTCTCCGAAGTCGGGCAGGTATTGTCGGTGGGCGATGGTATTGCGCGCATCTATGGTCTTGATAATGTGCAGGCGGGTGAACTGGTCGAGTTTCCCGGTGGCATTAAAGGCATGGCGCTAAACCTTGAAACCGATAATGTCGGTGTGGTGATTTTTGGTTCCGATAGGGAAATCTCCGAAGGGGATACCGTCAAGCGTACCGGCTCGATCGTTGATACGCCGATTGGCCCTGAACTTTTGGGTCGCGTTGTTGATGCGCTCGGCAATCCGATTGATGGCAAGGGTCCGATCAAGGCCAAAAACCGCGCTCGGGTTGATGTTAAGGCTCCGGGTATTTTGCCACGTAAATCTGTGCATGAGCCCATGTCTACAGGCTTGAAGTCCATTGATGCTTTGATCCCGATTGGCCGTGGCCAGCGTGAATTGATCATTGGTGATCGCCAGACTGGTAAAACCGCGATTATTCTTGATACTTTTCTTAATCAAAAAGCTGCCCATGTAGCCAATACTGATGATAGTGAAAAACTGTTTTGTGTTTATGTAGCTATCGGGCAAAAACGCTCCACAGTTGCCCAGTTTGTTAAAGTGCTTGAAGATGCCGGCGCGATGGAATATTCTATTGTTGTTGCAGCTACCGCATCCGATGCGGCGCCTATGCAGTTTTTGGCTCCGTTCACCGGTTGTGCGATTGCTGAATATTTCCGCGATAATGGCCAGCATGCTGTGATTGCCTATGATGATTTGACCAAACAGGCTGTTGCCTATCGTCAGATGTCTTTGTTGCTGCGTCGTCCTCCTGGACGTGAAGCTTTCCCTGGTGACGTGTTTTATTTGCACTCCCGCCTTCTGGAACGCGCAGCGAAATTGAACGAAAATCACGGGGCAGGTTCTTTGACTGCGTTGCCGGTTATTGAAACCCAGGCCAACGATCTCTCGGCCTATATTCCCACCAACGTAATTTCGATCACCGATGGCCAGATTTTCCTTGAAACCGATTTGTTCTTCCAGGGCGTACGTCCGGCGGTGAATGCGGGTCTTTCGGTTTCGCGTGTGGGCTCAGCAGCTCAGGTCAAAGCGATGAAGCAGGTTGCAGGCTCGATCAAGGGTGAATTGGCCCAGTATCGTGAAATGGCAGCGTTTGCCCAGTTTGGCTCCGATCTTGATGCGTCAACCCAGGCATTGCTTAACCGTGGTGGGCGTTTGGTTGAATTGCTCAAGCAAAAGCAGTTTTCTCCATTAAAAACCGAAGAGCAAGTTGCAGTGATTTATGCGGGTGTTAAAGGTTATTTGGATAAGTTTGAGGTAAGTCAGGTTGGCGCTTTTGAAGATGGCCTGCTTGGTGTCCTTCATTCCAAGCATGAAGAAATCCTGAATAATATCGCTTCGGAAAAAGTTATTAGCGATGCTACCGAAGAAAAACTTAAAGCGGTGCTGGAAGATTTTGTAAAAACTTTTGCCGGTTAATTTTGTTGGTTTTGTTAGCGTCAGGTTTTATCGGACGCAGTTGGAAAGTTCCCGTTTGGGTAGTGACTGACAAGACAAAAACTTTGGGAAGGAACAGAGGACCAATATGCCCTCTTTGAAAGACCTGAAAACTCGGATCGATTCTGTGAAATCGACCCAAAAAATCACCCGGGCCATGCAAATGGTAGCGGCAGCAAAATTGCGCAAGGCACAGGAGCGAGCCGAGGCGGCGCGCCCCTATGCGGAGCGTATGGAAAATGTGCTGTCGTCTATGGGTGTTAGTTATGCTCAGCGTGATGATGCGCCTGCCCTTCTTAAGGGTAGCGGTAAAAGCGATACCCATCTGCTGTTGGTAGCAACGGCAGATCGTGGACTTTGTGGCGGTTTTAACTCTTCCATTGCCCGCCTGGCCCGCGTTCATGCCAACAAGCTGATCTCCGAGGGGAAAACTGTTAAGATCCTTTGCGTGGGTAAAAAAGGCTATGATGCGCTCAAGCGCTTGTTTGCCGAGCAGATTATGGATGTGATCAGTTTTCGCGAAGTCAAGGTAATTGGCTATGGGGAAGCTACCGGGGTTGGTGAAAAAATTCTTGCCATGTTTGAAAATGGTGAATTTGATGTGGCCACATTGTTTTATTCAAAGTTTAAATCGGTGATTTCCCAAGTTCCTACAACCCATCAGCTTATTCCGGCTAAATTTGAACATCCTGCTGAGGATGCCGACGAGCGCTCCTATGATTACGAGCCGGACGAAGCCACCATTCTGGATGATTTGCTTCCCAGAAATATCAGTGTGCAGATCTATCGGGCATTGCTGGAAAATGGTGCCGGTGAAATGGGCGCCAAAATGAGTGCAATGGATAATGCAACCCGCAATGCGGGGGAAATGATTGACGGGCTGACCATGAGCTTTAACCGCCAGCGTCAAGCGCAGATTACCAAAGAATTGATTGAAATTATTTCGGGCGCCGAAGCGCTTTGATAAACACTTAAGTGAGGTAAATAAGATGGCCGTCAAGAAAAAGGCAAATGTGCAAAAGGCAAACGGTAAAATTGTTCAGATTATCGGTGCTGTTGTTGACATTCAATTCGAGGGCAAGCTTCCAGCGATTTTGAATGCGCTGGAAACTGACAATAACGGCAATCGATTGGTATTTGAAGTTGCTCAGCATTTGGGTGAAAATACCGTTCGTGCAATTGCCATGGATACCACCGAGGGCTTGGTGCGCGGACAAAGCGTTACCGATCTGGGGGAACCAATTCAGGTGCCGGTCGGAGCGGAAACTCTGGGACGGATCATGAATGTTATCGGTGAGCCGATTGATGAAGCTGGACCGGTTAAAACCAAGGTTAAGCGCGGTATTCACGCCGAGGCTCCTTCCTTTGTCGAACAAAACCCGGAATCAGAAATTCTGGTAACCGGCATCAAGGTGGTTGATCTTTTGGCCCCTTACGCCCGTGGCGGAAAAATTGGCCTGTTTGGTGGTGCCGGTGTTGGTAAAACAGTTCTTATTCAAGAGCTGATCAACAATGTTGCAAACTCCCATGGTGGTTATTCGGTATTTGCCGGAGTGGGTGAGCGCACCCGTGAAGGCAATGATCTTTATTACGAGATGATCGAAAGTGGCGTGAACCAGGATCCCAAGGCCAATAATGGTTCTGCTGAAGGTTCAAAATGTGCGCTGGTATTTGGCCAGATGAACGAGCCTCCAGGGGCCCGTGCCCGTGTTGCTCTTACCGGCTTGACGGTTGCTGAAGAATTCCGTGATCAGGGTCAGGACGTGTTGTTCTTTATTGATAATATTTTCCGCTTTACCCAGGCTGGTTCTGAAATGAGTGCGCTTTTGGGCCGTATTCCATCAGCTGTGGGTTATCAGCCAACGCTGGCCACCGACATGGGGCAGATGCAGGAGCGCATCACGACAACCAACAAGGGTTCGATTACCTCTGTGCAGGCCATTTATGTGCCCGCCGATGATTTGACCGATCCGGCTCCGGCAACCTCGTTTGCCCACCTTGATGCGACAACAGTTCTTAACCGTGCCATCTCGGAAAAAGGCATTTATCCGGCTGTGGATCCGCTTGATTCCACATCACGCATGCTCGACCCCACCATCGTTGGTGAGGAGCATTATAGCGTGGCCCGTGAAGTGCAGGAAATTTTGCAGCGCTATAAAAGCCTTCAGGATATTATTGCTATTTTGGGTATGGACGAGCTTTCTGAAGAAGATAAAATGGTCGTGGCCCGTGCTCGTAAAATCGAGCGTTTCATGAGCCAACCTTTCTTTGTGGCTGAAATCTTTACCGGTACAACCGGTGTGTTTGTTGCGCTTGAAGATACTATTCGCGCTTTCTCTGGTTTGATCAAAGGTGAATATGATCACTTGCCAGAAGCTGCCTTTTATATGGTTGGTACTATTGAGGATGCCGTGGCCAAGGCGCAAAAACTGGCTGCCGAAGCTGCCTAATTGATCTTATATGCCGTGGAATTAAAGGAGGCCTGACCTTTGGCCCAAGATGATAAACAAGAGATAAAAATAGAAATTGTCTCGCCGGATAAATTGGTTTTGTCCAAATCTGCCTCCTCGGTTTCAATTCCGGGGCAGGAGGGGTATTTTACCGTCATGGGCGATCATGCTCCCTTGATGACAACCTTAAAACCTGGCTTTGTCAGCGTTGAGGGGGCCGGCGAAAACCAGACCTATTATGTACAGGGTGGTTTTGCTGATATTTCTCCTGATGGCATCACTATTTTGGCAGAAAAAGCCAAGGGTAGTGCAGATTTTGATGTTTTGGAGGTGGAGAATGAAATCTCCAGGGCACAGGAAGTTTTGGCAAAGGCCGAAGAGTTGGTCGACAAGGATCATGCGCAAAATACATTGGACGGGTGGAAAAACCTGCTGATAGAAGCTGCACAGATTGGCAATTCTGGCACCCATTAACAGCAGTTGGCTTTAATGGGTTCTGTTCTAAATTATTGGCAATGCTGATAATATTAGAATTTCAATAATAAAAAGCCGCCTTGATAGGGCGGCTTTTTATGTTCTATTTCCTCGAGCTTTATTCTATGTCCCCTAAGTGAATTTTTTGGGGAATATCTGCAAACCAATTACTAAGCTGGATATAAATCCCGCGCTTGAAAGGTACAACAAGGTCAGGCAGGTTTTCCAAATCCTCCCAGCGCCATTGGGAGAATTCCGGTTTGTGCTTTCCGCCATCAGGGGCAAGAATATTTATTTCATTCTCATTACCAGTAAACAGCATGGCAAACCACATTTGACGTTGGCCGGAAAATTTACCATTTAGTAGTTTTTTAGAAACTTCTGGAGGAAAATCATAGCTAAGCCAATCCTCTGCCTCGCAAATAAGCTGGGCTGACGAGATAGAAGTTTCTTCTCTTAATTCACGAAAAGCAGCATTTAACGGCTCTTCATTATGATCAATGCCACCTTGTGGCATTTGCCAGGGATTGGAGATTTTTTGCCCCGCCAGTTCAGATGCAGGTAAATCATTGCGACGGCCAACAAAGACTTTTCCTTGCTTGTTAAAGAGCATAATTCCCGCGCAAGGCCGATAGGGTTTAAAATTTGTTTTTTTGTTTGGCATTGGTTATGGCCCTATTGGTTGGCTATTTGCATCAGGGCGCTAACGGGAACCAGTTCTACATTTTGTTCGCCTAATTGTGCCGACCATGAGGCAATGGTATTTATGGATATTGGCAGGGCGGAAATCACGCCGATTGCTGTGCCTTCCGAGCGAGCGGTTTCCAGCAATTTTTGTAATTGGGAAAGAATAGCCGAGCGGGAAGGGTTTTGGTCAATCAATAATGTAGCCCGCCCAAAAGGGACCTGATTGGCATTTGCCAATTGTCTTGAAAGGGACCTGTTGGAGCTACCATCATCAAGATAGCCAATTCCTCTGGATCCAAGTTCTTCCATAAAAGGGGCCAAGTCGGCGGCCGAGGATGTAAAGCGGGCACCCAGATTATTGATCATGCCCATATAGCCCCCGGCTCTTGCCATTAGCCAAAATAGCCGATCCAGATTAGCCTTGGGGGGAAAACCGGTAAGTAAAGTTTGGGGGCCGGGGTCTGAATTTGGGTAGTCAAATGGCTCCATGGGAATTTCCAGCATAATTTCGTGGCCTCCGGCTCTTGCGGCAGCAGTAGTACGCTCAAGAGTTCTACCATAGGGTGCAAAAGCCAGGGTAACATTGTCAGGCAGGGTGCTTATTGCTTCTAATGTTGTGCCTTCATTTATTCCCATGCCGGTTATAACGATTGCAACAAGTGGTTTACCAGCGGCTGATTGTTGTTGGATTGAAGGGCGTGAATATGCATTGAACGGGGTTTGCCCATCAAGGGAAATACGCGGAATTGGCCCATTTTGCGTGTTTTCAACAAGAAAAGGGAAATTACCCATTTTATCGCGTTCAACAGCATTTATTTCAGTTGAAATTTCAGCGCTAATATTAGGAATTACTTGGGGCGTTGCTGGTTGATTGGATATTATAAACGATGAATTGGGACCAGAGGACCCGGGAGTTAAAGGGGGGGAGTCAAGAGGATTTTGGCCAAGAGAGTCTTGTGGGCTACTAGATACTTGATCGACAATTGAATTTGCATTCAGGGTGCTGTTTATCGAAACTTCAGTAATGGGTTTCCCGCCAGTCGGATCATCAACCAGAAAAACTCTCAAGAAAAACCCACCAACTATTAGGCCGCTTAATAAAAATAAAAAGCGTCCGACCGGCCATTCACGGGAGCCAAAAGAAAAGCGGATGTTGAATTTTTTTCGCTTTTTTTTGCCCAAGGGCGAACCAAGTTCGTCGGTCATGCTTCTATCCCAAACGAATCATTATTAGTGCGTAGACTTTTAGCACAGGTTTATATCCGGCCGCTGTCTGTTTTGTATATGCAAGTTTTTTACAACTTGCATATCTACTTTTTTAGCCATTTGGATCAGGTGGGAAAGCCGGGTTGCTTTCTTCGCCATTGATAAGGTCAATTGCATAATTGAGCTGAGTATCAAGGGAGCGATCGGTAGGCACATAGACTGAGGAGCCTGTGGTGGCCTCATTACCACTGCCGCCGCCGATTTGTCCGTCAAGTGCAGCCTCGCCTACAACCTCGTCGCGTCCATCATACTCTAGCGGCACATCCTGAAAAATTTCAATATCCGGTTGAATACCAGTAGCTTGAATGGAGCGGTTTGACGGGGTGTAATAACGCGAAGTTGTTAAGCGCATGGCCCCGTTGGCCCCAAGGGGAATGATTAATTGCACCGAGCCTTTACCAAAGGATCTGGTGCCAATAATCGTGGCTCGTCTTTGATCCTGCAAGGCACCGGCCAAGATTTCTGAAGCAGAAGCCGAGCCGCCATTGATTAAAACAATCAGGGGGATATCAGCAATCAAACGGTCAAGCTCATCTGGTTGGGCGTCATAGCGGGCGCTTTCTTGCTCGGAGCGCCCACGAGTCAATAATATGGCTCCGCGAGAAAGGAAAGCATCGGCAATGGCTACGGATTGATTTACCAAGCCACCCGGATTGTTGCGTAAATCCAGAATAAGGCCCTTGGGCAGCTCACCTTCGCGCTCTTCGATAATTCCCCTGATGGCTTCTTCAATTCCGGGAAATGCCTGTTCGCTAAAGCTGTCCAGGCGCATAATTCCCACATCTTTTTCGATTAGCCAGCGCACAGCACGTAATGGAATCCGGTCACGTTTAAGGGTTACATCAAACGGTTCCTGAACCCCGCTCCGCACAATGGTTACGGTAATGGGTTCGCCAACAGTACCGCGCATTTTTGCGATAGTAGCATCCATGCCTTGCCCCAAAATAGCTTTGCCATCCAGTTTAATAATAAAATCATTAGCCAAAAGACCAGCGCGCTCCGCTGGAGTATCCGGAATAGGAGCAATGATTTTTACGACCCCTTCCTGCATAGTCAATTCGATGCCAAGACCGCCAAATTCGCCCAAGGTATCCTGCATTATCGCTTCGCGAGATTGCGGGGTAATATAGTTGGAGTGGGGATCAAGGGAAGTCAGCATGCCGTCAATAGCTGCTTGAATGAGTTCTTTTTCATCCGGCACATCCACATATTCTTCGCGAATCCGGTCAAAAACCTCGCCAAACAGACGCAGATAAGAATAAACCTCGTCGGGGTTGCGCGCCACAGATTCTTCCAATGTCTGGGCGCTATCACTTTGCGCAAAAGCCTGAGCGGGAACTAGAGCCAGCATAAGCGCAGCGATAGATAGGGAGCTTAAATGTCTGGTAAAAGAAAAGCTTTGTTTTGCAAAAGTGATATTGGCAAACATGCCTTTGGTGGCAATGAAACTTAAAATTTTATTGATGCGCATGAGGGGTCTATCCACTCTGGGGTTGGGTTGTTGATTGTGCCTGTTGTTGCACTGTTTGCCGTGCCCACCATGGGGCTGGATCCAGTGTCTGATCCTGATTTCTAAATTCAATATAAAGGGTTGGGCGCGATACGCCAGCACTTGTTGTAACAGTTTGACCAATAGTTCGTGATCCCATGGTGCCAACAGGTTCGCCCAGAAGTACAAATTGCCCCAAGTCAACGCTTATATCCCCTAAGCCGGCCAGAAGAATTGTGCTGCCAGAGCCGGGATTGAGAATAATAATTTGGCCATAATTTAAATAGGGGCCTTTATACATAACCCAACCATCTGCCGGACTAACTACTTGAGCCTGGGCGCGTGTAACAATAGAAACCCCTTGGGAAATGCCACCAAATCCATCATCGCTGCCAAATTCCATTACTACAACCCCGGCCGCCGGAGAGGCTAAATAGCCCTTGGCAGCAGAAAACGGGATAGCGGGGCCGGTTCTTTGAGTATTGGCTAATGCCATTTCGATTTCTTGCAGATTAAGGGGGGGGGTGTTTTCATCTTGTTGTGTGGTTGGTGAAAGTTCAGCAGCATCGGCGGCCTCGGCGATAGAGGCAATTCGTAGTTTTAAGGTTTCAACCAATTGGCTTACAGAAGTAGCTTCCTTTGCTAATTCTGCCGCCAGTGCGTCTTCGGCCTCAAGATCAACCCCGACCCGAACAGCACCAAGCTTTCTGGCCTCGATTAATGTGGCAATTCGCAATTGTTCCTCAAGCAACAAAGCATAGCGGGCCGATAATTGCTGGCGTTCTTGAACAACGCGGTTTTTTGTCGCTTCAAGCTGGTTGAGATCAGCGACGATTATCTCGGCCTTTTGGCGCAATTGTGGCAATATCGAGGATAATAAAATTGCCGCGCGGGCAGAATTAAGCGCATCAGATGGGTCAATAATCAAAGCGGGAGGAGGGTTTTTAGAAATGCGTTGCAGAGCAGCCAACAGGGTAGATATATCAGTATCGGCGTTATCAAGCCTGGATTTGATGCGGCTTTCGTTTTCCAACAAAATCCCCAGCCTTTTTTCAATATCGCCAACTTCAATTTCGGTTAGTTTTACCCTCTGGGCCGCAGCAATCAGGGCGGCGCTCTGGCGGGTACGATCACCATTTAGCTGTTCTATTTCTGTGCGCAACTGGTCGCGCCGTTGTTGGGACAGGCTTATTGCATCTTGAATATTGGTTAGCTGTGCCAAAGCCTCTATGGCAGCTTGATCGGGTGAGTTTTGAGCCAATGTTTTTGAGGGCAAAACAGCAAAACCTAGCAATCCTGAAATTGCAGCTACAAGTGCCAGCATTATTGCGGGCCTTGGTCGGCTGGATAAAACAACAAGAGTGAGTATTTTTTGGATCATGGATACTAAAATTATCGCTGCTAGGAACAAGAAGTGAATATAGTTGTATTTGTGGCAACACTCAGATGTTTAGGTCAGAACCTGTTAAATTCATTTATTTGGCTAGATGCAGTTTTATAAGAAAAAATTCATGAGCGGTGATATGGATGCCCGCCAAGTATGGTTGTTGCACGGTAAAGCTGTTCGGCAAGCAAGGCACGAACAATTTGGTGGGGCCATGTAAGGGAAGAAAAACCGAGCACGGTTTTGGCTTTTTGCCTTATTGTCTTGTCCAGCCCGTCCGGCCCGCCAATAATAAAAGCCAGGCATTTATTTCCACTCTCGATATTATTAATTATGGCGGTGGCAAATTGCTGGCTGGATTGGGAAATCCCCCCCTCGTCCAGCGCAATAAGTTTTGCACCATCGGGAAGGGAATTTAGAATTTTTTGGGCTTCTTCGGCTTTTCTGGTATTTGCGGATTTTGCTCTGGATTCTCCCAGCTCAATAATATCAAAGCCCTTGATACCCAATTGTCTGCCAAGGGGCCTGGATCTTTTTAGATAGCGATCAACAAGATCGCGCTCGGGGCCGTGTTTCATTTTTCCCAGCGCAATGATGATAATTTGCATTGGAGCAATTATTCCGGCTGCTCGTCGGCCAGTTCACCCTGCCACATTTTTTCCAGATTATAGAATTCACGAACTTCGGGGCGGAAAATATGAATAATAACATCGCCCCCATCAACAAGCACCCAATCTGCATTGGGCAGGCCTTCTATACGAGGGTTCTTGAAACCCTTTTCCTTTAAGGCCTTGGAAATCTGGATGGCGATGGCACCAACATGACGTTGGGAGCGCCCGGAAGTGATAACCATATGATCGGACATGGGAGATTTCCCAAACATATCAATGGCTATTGTATTTTCGGCCTTGGCGTCCTCAAGGGTTTCAACAACAACTTCAATCATGGAGACGGAAGGGGGATTGGATCTGGCTTCGCTGTTGGTATTTGTCATCTAGTTTTTTTGGCCGATTAATTTGTTGCAATGAAGTTTTACATATGCGCCCTAGTTCGCTCGCAAGCAAGGGGGATGCGGGGAGTTTTTGCTTTGGTGTCTTTTCTTTATGTTCAATATGGCCTTTTAAGGGCTGAAAAATCCACTCTTTTAAGATTTATTTGTGTTGTTTTGGCGAATTTTTGTTGAGGAGAGTTCGCTTTTTAGTCCGTTCAGATATATCCAGGCAGGCGTTTTAAACTCAGGCAATGCAATGGCGTTGCGTTCGCCAATACGATATTTTTGCAAATAAATGGCAGCCGGAGAAGATAAAGCGGAAAAATTGGCCTCTGGCCGGTTATAGATAGCTAATGGCAGCAGGTTGGCAATATCTTTCCAGCGCTCCCAATGGTGAAAGGAAGCAAAACTATCGGCGCCCATAATCCAGATAAATTTGCGCGACCTTAGTGTTGAGGTAAGAAATTGCAGGGTTTCATAAGTATATGAAAATGAGCGCTTACCTTCAAAGCCGGTAGCAAAAACTTGCGGGCGGCAAATTAGTTTTGTTGCATCGAGAACTCTTTGTTCCAGAGGAGGCAGGTTTGAATTATCCTTCAAGGGGTTGCCGGGGGAAACCAGCCACCACAGGGCATCAAGGCCAAGCCGTTTTATGGCTTGGTGGGAAACCAGCTGATGGCCGGAATGGGCGGGATTAAAACTCCCCCCAAACAGGCCTATTTTCATATTTGGGGCCGAGGGGGGGAGTTTTGTAATAGTGTTTACAGGTGCTGGCACGATCAGGGGCGACACTGCCCGTCTCCCAATACCAGATATTTGAAACTGGTTAATTGCTCGACACCCACGGGGCCTCGGGCGTGCATTTTGCCGGTGGAAATGCCAATTTCTGCCCCCATGCCAAATTCTCCCCCGTCGGCATATTGGGTCGAGGCATTGTGCAGCAATATGGCGCTATCGATCTGGGCAAAAAACCTGTCGCGTGAAGAAGTATCAGCGGTAATTATTGCCTCGGTATGGTGGGATGAATATTTGGAGATATGATTGATTGCGGCATCAATGTCATCAACTATAGCCACGGAAATTTCAGGGGCCAAATATTCGGTTTGCCAATCTTTTTTTGTGGCCAGGATTGCGGGTGGAAAAGCTTTTACCACCGCTTCATCGCCGTGGATTTTACATCCGAGGGCGTTAAGGCTTTCAAGAATGGGTATAAGATGAGTGTTGGCAATGTTTTTGTGCACCAGCAGGGTTTCAGCCGCGCCACAAACTCCGGTGCGGCGTAATTTGGAATTAATTACCAACTCTATTGCCATTTTCAAATCGGCACTTTCATCGACAAAAATATGACATATGCCCTCCAGATGGGCAAAAACCGGCACCCTTGCTTCACTTTGCACACGGCTTACCAGCCCCTTGCCGCCCCGTGGAACAATTACATCAATAGACCCGTTAAGCCCCTTTAGCAGTTCGCCAACGGCGGCCCTGTCGGTTGTGGGCACAATCTGGATCGTGTCAGGACTTAGGCCGTTATTCTCAAGGGCCTTGCTAAAACAGGCATGCAGGGCACGCGAAGAATTTTGGCTATCGGAACCACCGCGCAAAATTGCACCATTGCCCGCCATCAGGCACAAAGCAGCAGCATCAGCCGTGACATTGGGCCGGCTTTCATAAATAATTCCAATGACGCCAATGGGGGTTCTTACCCGCGAAATATTTAGGCCGCTTGGCACATCCCATTGGGCGATGACCTGACCAACGGGGTCATCGAGTTTTGCAATGGCGCGAATGGAGGTGATTATACTCTCAAGCCGCTCGCTATCCAGTAGCAAACGATCGACAAACGAAGCACTAAGGCCGTTTTGTTCGGCAATTTTTATATCCAGCTGATTGGCGATAAGAATTTCTTTTTTTGCCAAGCCTATTTCATTGGCTGCGGATAGCAAAACCTTGCGCTTGGTGCTGGTATTGGTGTTGGCCAAAATACCGGCGGCCAATTTAACCTTTTGTCCCATATCAAGCATCAGGTCGGTGATGTTTTCTTCACTCATTTTTTTGCGCTTTCAAATCTATTATAGCTTTAATTTTCAGGGCTGCTGTTGGTTTTTTTCAGTCATTGTAATCATTACCAGATTATCGGAATGCACAAGTTCGGTGCGGTTCATATGGCCAAATATTCCCATTATTGCTTTGCCCTTTTGTCCTTTGGCCTGTTGAGCTTCGTCCTGATTCATGGCCACAAGACCACGGGCGATTTCTTTTTTTTCAGGATTAAATATAGAAACTGCATCTCCGCGCTCAAACTTGCCACTAATATCTTTTACGCCCACCGGCAACAGGGACTTTCCCTCGCTTATGGCTTTTGCAGCTCCGGCATCCACATGGATTGAACCGGAGACTTCAATGGTTCCTAAAATCCATGTTTTGCGGGCGTCGGCCGGGCTTTGGCTAGCGGGAAATAATGTATGTTTTGCCCCTGAGGCCAAGGCGGCAAGGGGGTGGTTTCTGGTGCCATTGGCAATAATCATCGAGGTGCCCGAGCGGGTGGCAATTTTTGCTGCATCCAGCTTTGTAGCCATGCCTCCACGGGCCAGATGACTGGTGGATCCGCTGGCCATGGCTTCTATCTGGGGGGTGATAGATTGAACCATTGGCAGGTGGGTTGCATTCTGGCCTGATTGAGGGGGCGTGGTATAAAGCCCGTCAATGTCGGAGAGCAAAACCAGACAATCAGCCCCGATCATCGAGGCAACGCGCGCGGAAAGCCGATCATTGTCCCCATAACGGATTTCGCTGGTGACCACACTGTCATTCTCGTTGATAATTGGCACTGCGCCAAGTTCGAGCAATGTCAAAATTGTAGCGCGGGCATTTATATAGTGGCGCCGCTCTTCAGTAATATTGGGGGTTAGAAGAATTTGACCGGCGGTGATTTTATTCGTTGCCAGTGCATTTCGCCAGGCTTGGGCCAGCGCGACCTGACCAACACTGGCGGCGGCCTGACTTTGGGCCAGCGTCAGTGATTTTTCTTTGAGGTGCAAAATATTGCGCCCAAGGGAAATAGCTCCTGAAGATACGACGAGAATTTTCATGCCGGTTTTTTTTAAGCGTGAAATATCGGCGGCAAGGGAATTTAGCCATTGTTGGCGCAATTCGCCGGTAGTTGCATCAACCAGCAGAGCCGAGCCGACTTTTATGGTTAAAACTTCAAACCCCAGAATAACCCGGTTTTGCTTTGATGCGGGGGCGTTTAAGGCGACCATTTCTTTTCCTCCTCGGTCTGGGAGGCGAGAATTTCGCGTTGTTTTTTATCATCAAGGGTTTTGACAATAGCAAATAAAACCTGCTCGACACCTTTTTTAGTGGCGGCGGAAGCAGCCATAAGCTCTCCCTTGATTATCGGGCGCAGGGCATCCAGCTTCTCTGCTATGTCTTCATCGCTTAGGGCATCGATTTTATTCAGAACTACAATCTGGCGCTTTTCATCCAGACCATTGCCGTAGGCTTTTAGCTCTTGGCGAATAGTTTTATAGGATGCCACCACATCATCAGCCGTTCCATCAATCAGGTGTACATTTACAACGCAGCGCTCCACATGGCCCAAAAATCTGTCGCCAATACCTGCCCCCTCGTGGGCCCCTTCAATCAGACCGGGAATATCGGCCAGGACAAAATCCCTATCGGCAATTCTTACAACCCCCAGATTGGGGTGCAGGGTAGTAAATGGATAATCGGCAATTTTGGGATTGGCGGCGGAAACCGAGCTTAAAAATGTCGATTTGCCCGCATTGGGCAAACCAACCAGCCCGGCATCGGCAATCAGCTTTAATCGCAGCCATATCCATTTTTCTACACCAAGCAGGCCTGAATTGGCATGGCGGGGTGCCTGATTGGAAGAAGTTTTGAAATGGGCATTGCCAAAACCGCCATTGCCACCATCAAGCAGGGTGATTTTTTGGCCCACAGCTGTCATATCCGCCAGAAGTGTTTCGTTATCTTCTTCAAATATCTGAGTGCCAACAGGAACCCTTAGAACAATATCATCGCCATTGGGGCCAGTGCGGTCTTTGCCCATGCCCCCGACGCCGGGGCTAGCTTTATAGTGCTGCATATATCTATAATCGATAAGGGTGTTTAGCCCATCGACGCATTCAACCACTACATCGCCGCCGCGCCCGCCATTGCCACCGGCGGGGCCGCCAAATTCCACATATTTTTCGCGTCTAAAGGCAACAGAACCGTTGCCACCATTGCCGGATTTGATAAAAATTTTAGCTTGGTCAAGAAATTTCATTTTTTGCAGCTTTGTTTTTGGTCGGCAAAGAGATTGCCTTTAGCAGTTTTATAGTCTGGGTCCTAATATCGTGTTTTAGTCTGATTGATAAGCCATTCAAATTTTGGTCGTGGTGCTAATCATGGCTTCTTGCGCCAAAGAAATCTGGTTACGCTTACGTCCCTATGCTGACAACAATCACCAATTGCGGTTGATTGTTCTTCAAAACCGGCTTTTTTTAATAGGTTTATCGACCGGGTGTTTTTTTTAAGCGAGCGGGCAGAGATTGGTTGGAAGTCAAAACAGAAGGCGCTCGAAAGCACCCCTGTTACGGCTTCAATGGCATAACCTCTTTTCCAAAAAGGTTCTCCCAGCCAATACCCCAGTTCTGGCGGTTCATTTTCCGGTTCATTTTTATTGAAATGCAGGTTAATAATTCCGATAAAATTATTGTTCTCATTTATTATGGCGTAGGAATGTTCTTTTTCTCGTCGAGCGATGTTTTTTATAAAATCCAGTGCATGATCTTTAGTATAGGGAAAAGGCAAACGGGCCAGGGCTTCGTGTATGGTTTTGTTGTTCGCCAGAGTTTGTAGAGCACGGGCATCATTCAGTTGCGGGGCGCGCAATAATAAACGATTAGTTACAATCGAATCTGGGAATTTTGTAGTGCTGGTTAGTTCACTCATCGTATTATCCAGAAATCAGGATTATCCAAAAATAAAGGGAAGCTAGCATTTGCTGGCTCCCCTTGAAGAATTTTTGGATTATTTGTTAAAAAATCCTTGCCGGGGAGCTTTTTGCAGCCGACAGGTGGTTTTAAAAAATCCTTACCCTTATTCGGCTGCCACGCTTTGTGGAGAATTTGCCGGAGTAACGGAAACAAAAGTTTTGCCACCGCGACGGGTAGAAAAAGTTACGTTGCCATCGACCAGAGCAAAAATTGTGTGATCTCTGCCGATGCCGACATTGTCGCCGGCATGCCATTTGGTGCCGCGTTGGCGGATGATGATATTACCTGGAACGACGATCTCGCCGCCAAACTTTTTTACGCCAAGACGGCGACCAGCGGTATCACGTCCGTTGCGGGATGAGCCGCCTGCTTTTTTATGTGCCATTTTTCAAACGCTTTCAGAATATTTAGTATCAAATTTAGCTTTTTGCTGTGCCGGAAACCAGATCTTTGGCCTGTTGTATCCAGTTTTCGCGATCAATGCGACCTTTAAATGAAAGTGCTTCATCAACGCGGGCTACATCTTCTTTGGTGAAAGAAGCCACGTCCTGAAGGGATTTAACATCCAAAGCGTGCAGTTTCTTTTCCAAAACCGGACCAACACCTGAAATCAATTTCAGATCATCGACAGTACCGGCGCTAGCTTTTTTAGCAGCAGCAGGTTTTTCATCCGCAAGTTTTTCATTTGCAGATTTTTCAGCTTTTGGGGCAGCTTTTTTAGCTGGTGATTTTTTGTCCGGTTTTTGTCCGGCGGCTAAAATATCGGTAATTTTTACCAGAGAAAGATTTTGTCTGTGACCTTGCGTGCGACGATATTTTTTGCGGCGCTTCTTTTTGAATACAATGATTTTTTTGTTGCGGAACTGTTCAACCAGCTCGGCAACAACGCTAGCGCCCTCAACAAGGGGAGAGCCGATGGTTACTTCAGAACCTTTGCCAAGCATTAATACCTGATCAAATGTGATGGTATCGCCGGCTGCGGCATCCAGTTTTTCGATTTGCAGAACATCATCGGTAGCAACTTTATATTGTTTGCCGCCGGTTTTAATAATTGCGAACATAATTCTTTTAATCCGGTATTTAGCCGGTTCCTGTTATTGTCGCGCTCTGCGGCGCCGCTTTTTACCTCTGCCAAAAGTATATATAGGCAAGATAAAGCGGACTTTTCTCTTTATTAAGTTAATCGACTAACCTGATTAAGCTAATCAATTATCCTGTTGGAGGGCCTCGAACTGCGTATTTATCAACCAAAAACACGCACCTAAAAGCAAGGCACGCGAACTTGAAACGGGTTATGTTGCCAAAAAGCGCCAGAGTCAAGTGTTTTGAGGGGGAAATCCAGTCTGGTAATTGCCCGAAATTTTCGAAAAACTGTCTTGTTGGATTATTGTTGCGGCTTTGTTTGGCTTGTGGCATAAGCAGCGCGTTTTGGCAGCTATTATGTTTTTCGATAAATATTTATATATTTTGCCAAAAGGAGAGGTGCCGGAGTGGTCGAACGGGGCGGTCTCGAAAACCGTTGAGCGCGCGAGCGTTCCCAGGGTTCGAATCCCTGTCTCTCCGCCAATAAAACGCCGCCCTTTTCGGGGCGGTTTTTTGTTGGCGGTATCGCTCATGATGCGAACCCAAGGGTTTGGTAAAAAGCTTGGGAACGAAGTGAACTTAGCGCTTGCGATAAGGGGCTAAAGCCCCCTATATAATCCCGCTTTTTGCTTATCTTCCGGCGCGATTGTTTTTGTATTTTCTTCAGGGCGGGCTTCATCCGCAATTGGTTGCACCTGTGCGCGGTTACTCTGGTTATTTTCCACAAGGAATATCTTGTGGAGGATGACAATGGGCAAGAAAACGAAAGTGATCAGCAGGTTCAAAGGTTTGCCAGAGCCAGTTGGGCATTCGACATCGCACAAGTGGATAGGTTTGAAATTCCAACACCCAAGAAACCTGGTGATCCAATTCAACAATTTAAATGAACGATGTTGTCTGCCAGAAAAACCTTCATAGTATAACAATGATGAAGCACATAACGATCGAAATTGCGAATGATATTCCAACCGGCCTTTATCCTTCACGACTTGTTCAACAAAGTGAGAATCTCGCCGCAGTTATCCAGTTGCCCGTTACAGCAATCCTGTAATAAAAATCCGATCAAATCATTCATCGCGCCAATATTGGCAGAATAATGTATCTCGCGCTGATGTCGCGTTGATTTCAACAGGCCCGCCCGTTTCAAAATCGCCAAATGACCGGACAGGGTTGAGGGCACAATTGACAGACGCGCGGAAATTTCGCCAACGCGCAGACTATGCGGTTCTTGTCGTACCAACAGACGATAGATTGACATACGCGTGTCCTGTGCGAGGGCAGCAAATGCCTCTATAGCTTTTATTTGATCCATCTGTTCACATTACGCAAAGTTTTGTCGTTCAACAACGGTAATTTGCGCAATCACTTTATTTGGCAAAAGGGTTCCAAAAGGGTTCAAAGAGGCCGGCAGTTCAACCATTGGCAAGTTTGAATGTTTACCAGGGGTCAAAAAATTCTTCAGAACGTTGGGATCTTTGAATACGTTCGCATTTATCATTTTACCTAATTCCATACGCCGTGGCGGCTGAATTAGCTTCATTTCGATAATGGCCGAAATAACAATATTGACAATATAAAGCTCCCGTGTTCTATCATATCTATATTTCGGCGATTACCGTATTAACTAGCGCTTTCAAAACTGGAAAAGAACAAAATGCACAGAAGGTTATTCGCCGAATGGCTTGGAACGCTGTTTCTACTGGCCACAGTAGTTGGTTTTGGCATCATGGCCGAAAATCTGGCTGGAGGTAATGTCGCTATTGCATTGCTCGGGAACACCATCTCGACCGGTGCGATTCTTGTGGTTCTGATTCTGGTATTTGGGCCGATTTCCGGAGCGCATTTTAATCCCGCCATAACCTTGGCATTCTATATTCGAAAAGAGATCAACGCGCGGGATTCCGGCCTGTATGTTATTGTCCAAATCATTGGCGGTATTACAGGAGTGTTTATCGCCCTGCAATTGATAGGGGCGACTGCTGCAACGTTAACTTTCAAATGGTTGTTAACAGATGAATAATCCACTGGATCAAGACATCAACCGCCGCGAGGTTCCTGCACTCAAGGTGCACCGCATGGTGCTCGGCGCTGACGGCATGGACCTGTTCCCCGCCGGTGTTGCCGATATGGATTTTGCAGCACCACAACCGGTGCTGAACGCATTGCAAAAACGGTTGGACCACGGTGTTTTTGGTTATGAGGCTGTGCCAGACGGTCTAATGCCTGCCCTGACAGGCTGGCTGGCAACGCGCCACAATTGGGATGTCGATGCCACTAACATTTTGCGCTCGCCCAACATCCTGAACGCCCTCGCCATAGCCGCCTCGATCTTCACCGAGGCAGGTGACGGCGTCATCGTCCAACCACCCGTGTTCTTTGATTTTTATGATATTCTTGAAGAAAACAACCGTATTTTGCTTTCGAATCCGCTGGTTTTGAAAGATGGCCGTTACACGATGGATTTTGACGGGTTGGAGGAATTGGCATCCAGTCCCAAAGCCAAAATGATTTACCTGTGTAACCCGCATAATCCGGTCGGACGGGTCTGGACACGAAACGAATTGCAAAGGCTGGGGGATATTTGTGCACGCCACGATGTTCTTGTCGTCTCGGATGAAATTCACGGCGATATTACGTTTGAGGGCCACAATTATACCCCATTTGCCAAGCTTGGGCCCGAATATGCACAGAATGCGATTATCTGCCTGTCGCCAGCCAAGAGCTTTAATATTGCGGCATGTTGTTCGGCGTTTACGGTGATTGTCGACGGTGAACGCCGCAAAGCTTTTCAGGTAGAAAACAGCCGCCTGAGCGTTAACAAAAACAATGCTTTTGCCAACGCAGCGATGACCGCCGCCTATAGCGAGGGCGGTCCTTGGCTGGATAATGTACTAGAATACCTGGCGGGTAATGTAGCGTTGGTGCGTGCTCAGTTAACTACATTACCCGGCGTGCAAATGATCGAACCGGAAGGCACCTTTTTGCTCTGGCTGGATTTTCGCGCCATGGGGCTAAGCCCTGAAGACCTCACCAAATTCTTGCGCGTAAAAGTCGGCTGGGCCGTGACTCGTGGGCAGGCGTTTGGCGTTGAGGGCGAGGGCTTCGCCCGTCTCAACATCGCCTGCACAAGGGCAAAACTTATATCTGCTTTGCAAAAACTATCTACTGCTATCAATCAAATAATCTAACACCTTAAGTATGGAGAATATTATGACAACCCTCACTGTTTATGATCCGGCAATGTGCTGTTCGACCGGAATTTGCGGAGCCGATGTTGACCAGAGATTGGTGAATTTTGCCGCTGACCTTGATTGGTTAAAAAGCGTTGGCATTGAGGTAACCCGCATCAATATATCAAACGAACCACTGGAATTTGTCGAAAATCCCAAGGTGAAGGCCGTGTTGGACAGTGACGGTGTTGGCGGGTTGCCGGTGATTCTGGTTGATGGTGAAACCCGCTCGACAAGCCGCTTTCCTGATCGGGGCGAGTTGGCTGGATGGGTTGACGTAACATTTTCGGCGGACACGCCCAAAGCCTCGAGTAGTTGCTGTGGTGGCGACAAAAAAGAAACGTCTTCTGGCTGCTGCTAAATCAACATCAATAATACTGGAATTTCCCATGTTTGATAATCTCCCTAAATTCACGTTTTTCACTGGTAAAGGCGGAGTTGGCAAAACCTCGTTGGCTTGCACCACGGCATTGAGTCTTGCCGCAGACAACAAGAAAGTTTTGTTGGTTAGCACCGATCCGGCCTCCAATGTAGGGCAGGTTTTTGCCACCGAAATCGGCAATAAAATAACACCGATTAACAATGTCGAAAACCTCGAAGCGATCGAGATCAACCCCGAGGAAAGCGCCGCCGAGTATCGCGAGCGTATCGTTGGCCCGATGCGTGATCTTTTGCCCGAGGATGCGCTCCGCAGTATCGAAGAACAGCTTTCGGGTGCATGCACGGTTGAGATCGCAGCGTTTGACGAATTCACAGCCTTGTTGACGGATAATGATCTGTTGAGTCGCTATGATCATGTCATTTTCGATACCGCCCCGACCGGGCACACTATTCGTATGCTGAAATTGCCTGGTGCATGGTCCGGCTTTCTGGAGGAAGGCAAAGGCGATGCATCATGTCTTGGTCCGCTCGCGGGCCTTAAAAAACAGCGGGATCGTTATGCAGCGGCCGTTGATCGTCTGTCCGATGCTAAGACAACGCGGCTTATCCTTGTGGCACGGCCACGTCATTCGGCACTGGCCGAAGTTGCCAGAACCTCGAAAGAACTGGCCTCGATCGGCATTAAAAACCAGCAACTAGCGATTAACGCTATGATGCCAACAGAAACGATTGGGGATCCGCTGGCAGCAGCCTTGCTCAAACGGGATCAGGAAGCTTTGGCTAGTATGACGGCTGAAGTTGGCGCCCTGCCGCGCAAGGTGTTTGCCTTGCGTTCAGAAAATCTTGTTGGCCTTGATGCGCTAAAACGCTTTGCGGCTGGTGCGACAGACATGCCAAAAAGTGCTAACGTGCAAGCGCTCAACAGCTCTGATTTCCCTATGTTAGGTGAACTCGTTGATGGCATTGAAGCCCCCGGCAAAGGTTTGGTTATGTTTATGGGCAAAGGCGGCGTGGGCAAAACCACGATGGCCGCTGCTGTGGCCACCGAACTGGCCTCGCGCGGACACGAAGTTCTGCTGACCACCACTGATCCAGCGGCCCATATCACCGAAACCTTGAGCGGCGAGCAACAGAATCTGACTGTCAGCCGCATTGATCCCGAGGCTGAAACCATCAAATACCAGGAGCAGATCATGGCCACCAAAGGTCGACATCTGGATGATCAGGCCCGCGCCATGTTGGAAGAAGACCTCCGTTCACCCTGCACAGAGGAAATAGCCGTGTTTCAAGCCTTTTCCAAAGTTATCCGTGAAAGCTCCCGTCATTTTGTGATTATGGATACAGCACCAACCGGCCACACACTGCTGTTGCTGGATGCGACGGGTTCATACCACAAAGACATCATGCGCCATCGGGGTGAAATTGATAAAACGCGACTTGTTACACCAATGATGCGCCTGCAAGACCCCGAGCAAACCAAGATTCTGATCGTGACTTTGCCCGAAACAACACCAGTGCTAGAGGCCGTACATTTACAACAAGACCTTAAACGTGCCGGTATCACCCCCTGGGGCTGGATTGTAAATTCAAGTCTTGCAGCAGCCAAGACCACTCAACCGATTTTGCAAAAACGCGCTCATTCCGAGCAAGAACAAATAGCCAAGGTGCGAGACGGATTTTCGACACGATTTGCCGTAGTTCCAATGCAGGCCGACGAACCAGTAGGGGCCGAAAAACTGCAAGCGCTCTGTTCTAGGCCCAAGACCGCATTGCCGGCTTGACCGGTGAAATAATTATCTGCGTTTTAGTTGGGAAGGTTATTCTGGCTGGCTGAAAGGCGTGTAGCATTAACGATCGAAGTTCCAAACAATTTCAACCTGCCAATTTTAAGTTCTTGTGAGCGTAACTTTACATCGTGATTCGATGTTTGATTTTTAAACTGTCAATCGAAGGTGTTGGCGCTACACGCCATTAAATGACATTGCATCATTGGCGAGTGTCATTGGGGTAAAGCCATAAAGTGGGTGTCTGTATCCCAATCCAGGGATGGGGGAAAAGTGTTTATTACCAATGCAAAACGATATGAAATTTTACGAATTGGTCTCGTGGAATTTTCGTTTGAGACGTTTTGCATTGGTAATTGTGAAAGGCGATGCGCGGACCTTCGGGGGGTGCCTGACCTTAATCACCCCGCGCAGCAGGAAAGTTTTGAAATGTCCATATCAAAGGTTTGAGCTGCCAGTTTCAAACCCTCAACGGTGGTAAGATAGGGAAAAATAGTTGCTCCCAAATCCGTTGCGGTCATCGAGGCTTTCAAAGCCATTACCAGGGTTTGAATTGAATCAGCCCCCTCATGAGCAATTATCTGTCCGCCAAGCAATTTGTCGGTTTTTTTATCGGCGATTAGTTTTATCAGCCCGTTGGTATTGCGAGCAGCAAGTGCACGGGGAACCTCATCCATGGGTAAAACCGAGGTTTTAACTTCAAATCCGGCTTCCTTTGCCTGCGCTTCGCTCAAGCCAACTCCTGCCACCTGCGGGTCGGTAAATACCACCCAGGGCATGGTGGAATTATCGTAAGAATTATTTTCACCCAATATGGCGTTTTTTACCGCCAGTTTGGCTCCGTAGGCGGCCATATAAACAAACTGATCGCGATTAGTTACATCCCCGGCCCCATAGATATTTTTGTTGGAGGTTTGCATTTGGGAATTGACGACAATTGATCCCTTGGCATCAAGATCAACGCCAACTTCTTCTAAGCCCATATTGTCACTATTTGCCCGGCGACCGGCGGTTATAACCAGATGCTCGCTTGATAATTCTATGGTTTTGCCAAAGCGCTCGACAGTTAAAACTATCCCGTCATTTGTCTTGGCAACCGACTTGTAGGCAACCCGATTAACAAGTTCTATTCCTTCATTTTCAAAGGATTTGCTTAAGTTTTGCGAGACTTCAGGCTCGGCTCCTGACAATAGGGAAGAGCGAGAAACCACGGTTACCTCAACTCCAAAACGAGCCATCATCTGGGCCAGTTCTGCGCCAATATAACCGCCACCAACAAAAATCAGGCTTTTGGGTTTTTCTTTTAATTCCAGTAGTGCTGTGCTGTCGAGGAGCGGAATATCGTTTATGCCTTTAATATCGGGGATAACTGGACGAGAACCGGTGGCAATGATTATTTTGGGTGCGCTAAAAGTCTGGTTTTTTACCTTCACACCACCATCAACAATCGATGCAGGACCGTTATCAACATAGGTAATATTAGGGTATTGAGGAAGAATATCGGCGTATTTTTTCTGTCGTAGATCGCTAACCAGCTGGTCCTTTGCCTCTGTTAGCTGTTGCCAGTTTTCAATACCTGCTTTTGCAAATAAGCCGGGAAAGCGGAATGCAGCTTTGGCATTGTGAACAGCCTCGGCAGCTCGAATCATAGTTTTAGAGGGCACACAGCCCACATTTACACAGGTGCCACCAATTGTTCCATGGCCAACTAGTACCACATTTTTTTGAGCATCGGCAGCAGTTATGGCAGCAGAAAAACCGGCGGAACCGGCGCCAATTACGATCAGGTCAAAATTATTGTTATCGGTCATTTTATTCTCGATTCCAGAGGGTTTGTTTTTAAGCATCAGGTCAGTTTGTTTGCGTCAGGTCAGTTTGTTTGGGCATTTTTTGTAATACGGCGCAGATATAGCCCATAGGAAAGGACCAAAATTGCAGCAATTATAGAGAGGGTAATGGCGAGGCGAAATTGCAGGCTGAACAAAATGGCAGAAAAGATTATTGTGAGCGCGATAATGGCCCATTTTGGCGAGGGGCCAATGCGGTTGACCCCTATATATAAAGACTGTGCAACCAAGCCTAACGATCCAAACAGCATGGGGAACAGAAAATAATCCAGCCCGCCAACAAGTCCGCCAAGGCCTGCACCGATAAAAGCTACCACCAGAATTGGTGTAAAGCAGCAAAGGGCAGCAATGAAAGAGCTGATTAATCCGGTTTTGAGCATTTTAGAATTTGTCTGGTTTTGCTCCTTCCTTTGTTCTCTTATTTGCTTTGTGGTTTGTGCGCTCGGTTGCGGGGGCATTTTGGTCTCTTTAAAAACAGTTTGTTATTTTGTTGTTGAAACGTATAGGCCCTGTAGCTAGTACAGGGTCAAGGGTGGTAGAAGTTTTTTTTAGAATTAAAAAATGGAGAGGAATTATCTATGAAGAAACAAGCGGGCGGAGATATAAACTTGCGCCGGATTGATTTATCACGCGCTACCGGATGCAATCTGGAAACAATTCGCTATTATGAAAAAATCGGAGTTATGGGGAAACCTGAGCGGGATAAAAACGGTTATCGCTCGTATAATAGAGAGGATGTCTTGCGGCTTGGTTTTGTCATGCGGTCTCGCGATTTGGGGTTTTCGTTGGCCGGCATCAGGGAATTGCTGGCTTTGGTTGACGGGGGAATTCAGACTTGTTCCGGGGTACAGATTATTGCCCAAAAACATCTTGATGAGGTGAGCGCAAAGATTAAGGATTTGCAACAGGTGCGCCAGGTTCTAAGTACAACCCTGACCCAATGCAGCGGGAAAGAAATTCCCCAATGTGCAGTGATTGATGCTTTGGCTCCAGATATAACTAAAGGAATGCAGGGGTAGCTTTAGGCGATGGCTGGTTTGGCAAGGGCAAAAATTGAACTGTCAATTCCGGTTTTGTTTTTGGCATGAATCCATAGCATTACGGACACCATTAAGTTGGATAAGGAATAGGCAACAGCTACTGCCAGCAGGCCAAACTGGCCAATGAACAAAACAATCATCACAATGGTTGCCAACAGGCCAAGCAGGCTTATGGCGGCCGTTGCCAAATTCAGATTATTTACCGCCAGCACCAGCGAGGCAGGGCCAAAAACTGCTCTTATAACCATAGTCAAAGAAATGATTATCAATACCGGCACTGCATTGGCAAATTCGAGGGAAAACAGCGTTAAAAGCCACTCGCCAAACACGGTAAAAAACATGATCATGGCTAAAGAATAAAATAATGAGGCGGAATTGGTCTGGGCAATTTTTCTTCTTAGTCGCCCTGTTTCTCCCATCACATTACTGCTGGTGATTTCGGGCATCAATAACAGATAGATGGTGCGCATGCCAAAGCCGGCCAGCATGCGATAGCGAAAACAGACATGAAGAATAGCAATTTCAACCGCACCGGCCATCAGACTGGTTATCAGCAACACCAGATCAATCATATAATCCCAAAGCAAAGAAGTGGCCAGCCATGGGCGCGAGGCTTTTTTCCAGCGCTTCAAATCATATTGCGCGGAGGTGCTTTTGTTCTCGGTGAGTTGTTTGGCACAGGCAAGATAGGCGCTAAACAGGGCGATCCAGGTTGCAGCAGCGCTCAAAGCCATGACCCAATATATATTGTGCAAACTGTCTATGGTGATAAATACCACCGCTCCAACCAAAACAGGGCGCAAAAGCGTTTCTGGCAGCATACCAGCCACTTGGCGACCAAGTCCCACCTGCACGGCGCTGCACAGGTTTAGGAGCGAGGCGCCAATGGCTGTAAGGATAACCAGAAAAGCAAAAAGCAAAAAATTTGGCGGTAAAATATCGGGCAAAAACAACCAGACTACCAACAGGGCAGATGACAATAACAGAGTGCTGTTTGCTACATATTTAAGGGCGGTATTAATATAGCCCTTTAGCAATCCATTATGGCCCGTGGTTTTATATTCGGCAGCAAAAATAGAAGCTGTAGAATTAAACCCCAAGGAGAGGCAAATAGATAAAATAGCAACCAGCGAAACATAGATTGCATAGGTGCCAAGGGCCGGAGCGCCCAAACTTCTGGCCAACAACAGATTAACCAAAAATATAGAGAGGGCACCGCCAACCCTGCCAGCCAAAACTGCGGCAAAGCGGTGAAAATAGCTCCATAATTTAGTGCGGTCTAGCAATGACACAAAATTTTCCTGATCGTTTGGCGAGCTATATTTTTTTTCAAGTTCACTAATATTGGTAAAATCATGCAAAAATTCCTATTCATTGGTTTTTTACAGAAGAACGCGCTTGCCAGAGGTAGTGGAAGATCTTTTTTCGGATTGGGGCTTTGCTGGCACTTTGTTTTTCCAGCGGGAAAAACGGGGCAAAATCCTAAAAAGGTCCATTATTGCCGGCTTCATATCCTGCCAGTGAAATACCATATGAACTTTTGCTTTAACGGCGTTGCGCATGGCTCTTGCCACCAGCCTAAATGCGACCCAAATGTTGATTTCCTTTCGCAAATAGCTGAGTTTTATTCCCATCAAATCGCCGCTGGTCCAGCAATATTCCATTCCCGCTTTGCCAAAAACCGGTTTGAGGTCCAAAGGTTTTCCAAGGACTGAATTAACAAGAGCTGAATCAAGAAGAGCTGAATCAAGAAGAGCTGAATCAAGAAGAAAACCTCCCAAATCAAGGCCACAATATTCCGGCAAGGCGTGGTTGCCGGCAATGCGGGGGTTTATTTCTAAAAAGCTGGATTTCCCATCATTTTCATCGACCAGAAACTGGGCGCAGCCAATACCTGAATAATTTAAGGCATTTAGCAATTGTTTGGTTTGCTCAACCAAATCCCCCTCAGGGGGCAAAGTAATGCCCTCTACGGCTAAACCAGTACCATCAATAAAATTTGTGCGTTTGATTATCGCATGTGCACATCGAACCAGTTTTCCTTCATGGGCGGCAAAATAGATGTTGTGGCGCTTGCCAGCAAATTTCTTTTGTACCAGCAGATCAAGCTCACCAAGCTGCTCTTGCGGATTATCCTTACTTTGCGAGTCTTGCTCGAATTGTTTTGCTTTTTTATTCAGGGTTCCAAGATCATCCAAAACCAGGGCTTTTTTACCGTTCAGGCGCCGGGTTGAATCTTTTGGGCGCAGAATAAGGGGGAAGCCGATTTTTTGAATTGCGCTATTTAGTTCCTCACTATTGGTGGTGGAGGCAAAAGGGGCTGTTGGAACATTGTTGTTGTTTGCCAAATGCATCATAAAATCTTTATCGAGGCATTTCTTCACTACATTTACTGGCATTGAGATAATTTTAAGGGGAGTGAATGTTTTTTCATGTTCGGCAAACATGCGTACATAAACTTCTGAAACCGGAAGTATATATTGCAGGTTTTTGTGTAGGCCTTTAAATTCCAGCAATTCAGCCAAAAACATATCAGGGCCTGAGCTTAAAGGCGCATGTTGCCATATTTCAGCCACTGCATTGGAGTGCTTACAGGTTGCTTCCTGGTCATCGCTTTTGTTGCTTTCACTACCGACAATTACCCTATAACCGCGAGACTTCATGTTTCTGGCAAGGGTGAGGGTGGGGCGATAATCGCCAAGTAACAATATGGCTTTTTGTTCTGTTTTCAAATCAATTTCCCCCCTCAAAGACAGGTTGTGGGGCAGTTGAAATCAATGCCCGGCCAAGGGTTGTTATGTGAAATGAAGCCCAGCTGAAAATTCCGATGAATTTTGCGCTATCTTCAAGATAGACAAGTACCGGGATTAGACTATGGAAAAATACATCTATGCCCAGGCTGATGGCAAATCCCGCTCCACCTATGGCCAGAATCCAGAAATCGGAGGCTAAAATTGTCCGCCAGCTATATAAAACGTAGGCCAGAGTAAGCGCGATATAAATTACAAATACCCCGTTTTGAGGCACGCCAAAAGAGGGCAATACTTTTTCGTGCAGCAAAAATGCGTCATCGAGTGTTAGCCAACCGGTTAATATTCCAGCGCTAAGGGCAAATTTGAGCAGTGCGGTATTTTGTTTGCCAACAAAGATAAGCAAGGCGCTAAACAGGCAAATTGCAGCGGTTACGGCCCACAATAAAACCCCGAGCGTGGAAACAAAACCATAATATGGCGGGCAGCATTCCTCGGCAAATTCGGCGGAAGTCAGGGGATCTAAAAACATCCATTTGGGCTCGGCCCAGGGCTGTAATAAAATAACAAACAAAAATAAAGCAGGTAGTAATATGGTTGCGCCTCTTATGGACCACCCAGTTTTATCTGTCTGAATTTTCAGCATTAATGTTAGCCCCAATATTTAAAATATATCCTGGTATTTGGTTTTATATTTTTAAATCAGGGGCGAAAATAAGTAGTTAAAGTTTGAAGGGGGCAATGAAATGGAGACTAAAGCAGTGAATGGGAAGTGAATTTAATTGGTAAATTAATGGTGCTGCAAAATTTTGAGGCGGTAATTTAGTGGCAGGTTTTGAATAAAAACCCAAATACACAGAATCAGCTATTACTGGCGCTACCCATTATTGGCGCTACCCAAAACTGGAGCTACCCAAAAAAAAATAGCGCTACCAAAAAAATAATACAAAACCGGTACCGGAGCCGAAGCTAAGACCAACATCACAAAAAACGGAACAGGAGAATATAGGCGGCTTAATCCGGCGACCATCGCAATCCCGCCCCCCCCCCCAATCAGTGAGTTTCCGGGCAAGTTCAGGGCAAGAGCCAACATTAGATAACGGTGTTTAATCAGGGATTTTGCCGCCCATGGGGGAATAGAATCTTCAATAGTTTTTAACCGTTGCTCCCGATTCATGGATTTCATGTTCTCGACAAAATTACAGGCGCGCTCCAGACCCATTCCGGATAAAAACCGGCAGGAAAACTTGTCAGAAAAAGCCTGACCCAATCCGTAGGCCAGCAATAAGCCAAAAACGGTTGCCCCATGGACAAAAGGGGCAGCAGCTGGCCCGTGAACAACCATCAAGGATATGCCTATTTCGATCCCGGGAACAAAAGGAATGGCCAATAGAAGTGCGTATAATAATAACAGGGAAAAAACCGTGACACCAAAAAGCATCGTTCCCTGCCCCGAAAGGGTGGTGGAATATTTGGTCAATAACATACCAACGCCGATATTTATCGCCACCAAAAGTGCAATAAGCGCCAGCCATCGAGCAATATTTTTCGGTTTGAATACACTCATCTTAGTTTTTGCCTTAATTGCGGACTTTTTTTGCAGCGGGTCACTATCAGGGTAGGCATAGATTTATCTGTTGTGATAATTTGGCTAAGTTATTAAAAAGACTAGGTTTTTATTGGTTGTGTCTTAAGTTTTAGCAACAGAACAAGCCAATAGCCCTATAATTAATGCCAAGGACACCTGATTGTGATTAATAAAATGGGGCCTGTTTGCCATGATTGTAACATTTTCACCGCAATTTGATTGCATTTAGGAGCCAGCAATAATTGGTGGCTTGGCCGGGTATTTTTTGATATCTGGCAAGAAACATATTGTTGAGTGAAAAATATCTGGCCAACTTGTTGTCAGGAGTGTTTTTTGTCGGCATTTTGTCCAGACTACTAATTTTTGTAAATTTGTCACGTTGCAGTATTTGCGGCGTTTTTATATATCGCGGTATCTGGATTACCGGTCGTTAAGGCCGGCTACAGTAAACCGTTTTTGCAACTGGCTTGGAATTCAGGCTGAACTAATAAAAATGTAACAAACTAGAATTGGAAATATTGGTAGAGATGGAAAAAACTGGCCGGTTTAAAAATTTACTGGGGTTTGGATGGAAAACCCGGCACCTTGTGGTGATAATATTCGCGGTTGTGGGCACTTATTTGTTCCTGGAGCTGCGCGCTCAATGGTCTGAAATGCATAGGTGGAACAGGGCAATTGGTGATATGAGTCTTGTGCTCGTGGCTCTGTCTATGGCCATTGGTCCGTTAGCCCGTTTGTTTTCGTCTTTTCGAAAATTAATTCCTTTGAGGCGCGAACTTGGAATTCATGGTGTTATACTTGGTGGTATTCATACAGCTATAATTCTGGTTGGCTGGCTGAACTGGGATCTGGTGCGTTTGTTCGGGTTTGAACTTCACCCCACCGGTGTTTATGTTATGGTGCAGCAAGGATTTGGTATCGCCAACCTTATTGGCGTAATTGCGCTGCTTTATGGGTTGGTACTGGCAGTTTCTTCCAGCAATTGGTCGCAAAAACTTTTGGGTGCTTCGGCATGGAAGTTTGTGCAGCAAGGTGCCTATGTGCTTTGGATGTTGCTGGTTGTTCACACAGCTTATTTTCTTTATTTTCATTTTCTGGATTATCACAGGAACACGCCAGAACCCAATGTTTTGCAAATACCCTTTGCCATTATGGTTTCGACAATTTTGTTGTTGCAATTGGCAGCGTTTTTGAAGACTTTGAAATTGCGGCGTAACCGCGTTGCATCGGGAAGAGCCGAGCCTGCTGAATAGGCAAGCTTTAGCAATCGAAGTCCTTTAGTAATCGAAGTCCTTGCACAATAGACGTGTCACAATTAAAGAAGGGCCCAAAGAGCAATCTGGCGGGCCCTTTTTTTGTACCCTAATTGTTGGATTTGTTCTCGTGGACAGGTCATTTTAGAAAATGCAGTTTTTTGCATTGGGTTGGACAAAGATGCCAACTCTGGTTCGTGATGCGCGCTCATAGTAATATCCGGGGGGTATATGGCAGACAAAACGGGCTTTTTTGCTAAATTACGCAATGATATGAGCGGTATTAGCCCAAGGGAAGACAGGTCTCTTTTGGGGATAGCCATGTTTCTTGGCGGTCTTGTTGCATTCACTGGAATTGATAGTTCTGCCAAATGGTTGCTAAATGATGGTGTTGGTGTCGGGCAGGCAGTATTTATGCGCTATAGTGTGCATTTTTTGCTGATTGTGGTAATTTTTCTACCTATTTTGGGAAAAAATCTTCTTCGCACCAAGCGGTTGGGGCTGGAGATTTTGCGCGCTCTTATGCTGTTGATTTCAACAGCGTTTAATTTTGCTGCGGTTCAATATCTTTCCTTAAGTGTTACGAGCGCCATATTCTTTTTGCTGCCGATTATTCTTTGCGCCCTTTCGGTTCCGTTTTTGGGGGAAAAAGTGGGCTGGAGGCGCTGGCTGGCCATTATGATTGGCTTTGTCGGGGTAGTGATAATTATTCGCCCCGGATCAGAGACCTTTCAGCTGGCTACCCTGTTCTCGCTGGGGGCTGTTGGGGCCTTGGCATTTTATAGTATTTTGAGCCGAAAACTTGCCGGGGTGGATTCTATTTATACCCAGCAATTTTATGTGGCAATCATTGCCACCCTGTTCGTATTTCCGTTTGCATTTGGCCCGTTTGCGGCTCAGCAATGGGTTATGCCAACCTCGAGCATAAGCTGGATGGCACTATTTGCTATGGGAGTTTTTGGGGCTGTAGGCCATTTGTTACTAACTGAAGCCCACCGATATGCACCAGCATCAACCCTTGCTCCCTTTGTTTATGGACAGATTATTCCCATGACATTGTCGAGTTGGTTCATCTTTGGCCAGTTGCCTGACATCTGGCTGTGGATTGGTGCCCCGATAGTGCTGGGCAGCGGACTTTATATATGGGCACGCGAGACGAGCAGAGCTTAGGGTCATGACCCTAAGCTCTTGAAACTGGTTCGGGTTCTGATTTGTGCCCTTTATTCTTTTTGTCCGTCTTGCTAGTTGAAAAAGGGTAGAAACCATACAATATTTGCCCAAAAATTAGGCACAGCTGTTGACCGGGTAAATTCTCTGTGATTTGATCTTTACAGCCTGTTTTTGGCAGGTCTTAGAAGCTCGTTTCTGGGCGCAAGGGAGGAATTTTCATGAAAAAAATAGCAATTGGTGCAGTCTTAGCATTGGCGATAGGCGGGTTTGCCGGAGCGGCATCTGCACAGGAACAACAATTTATTTCGATTGGCACCGGTGGTGTTACCGGGGTTTATTATCCTACAGGTGGCGCTATCTGCCGTTTGGTAAATAAAAACCGGGCCGAAACCGGCATTCGCTGTGCCGTGGAATCCACTGGTGGATCAATCTATAATATCAACACAATTCGTGCTGGTGAATTAGACTTTGGGGTTGCCCAGTCAGATTGGCAATATCATGCCTATAATGGCACATCACGTTTTGAAGAGCAGGGTCCGTTTGAAGACCTAAGGGCTGTATTTTCGATTCATCCTGAGCCGTTTACTGTTGTAGCGCGGGCTGATTCCGGCATTACAACTTTTGCTGATCTGGTTGGCAAGCGGGTAAATATTGGTAATCCCGGTTCTGGTCAGCGTGGCACCATGGAAGTGGTGATGGAAGCTCTTGGCTGGACTAATGCAGATTTTGCATTGGCATCAGAACTTAAAGCCTCCGAACAGTCCCAGGCACTTTGTGATAACAAGATCGATGCCATGGTTTATACGGTTGGTCACCCCTCCGGTTCAATTTCAGAAGCAACCACTTCTTGTGAATCTGTTCTGGTATCCGTTACCGGACCTGAAATTGAAAAACTGATCGCTGATAATGATTATTATCGCGTAGCAACAATTCCAGGTGGTATGTATCGGGGTAATCCTGATGACGTTCAGACATTTGGTGTTGGCGCAACTCTTGTAACGTCTGCATCGGTTTCTGACGAAGTTGTTTATGCTCTCGTTAGTGCGGTGTTTGATAATATCGACACGTTCCGCAATCTGCATCCGGCATTTGCCAATCTTGATCCGGCTCAGATGGCAAAGGATGGTCTTTCCGCTCCAATCCATCCCGGTGCAATGAAATATTACATGGAAAATGGCTTGATGTAGATACAAGTCACTATTTAAGCACTTAAGAGGCGATGGCGCGAAATATTTGTGCCATCGTTTTTGTGGGCCAGAACTTCTCAGTATTGGTAAAATTCATACGACAAAACAATAGCACCCCAAGGAAGTTCACGGAGTGTTTGATCGGGTTTTTTCCTGATCGTGACTGCTGCTTTGGGAGGAGCAAAAATGGCTGAGGATAGCGGTACCGACAATGTAAAAATGAGTGATGCGGAACTGGAAGATTTGGTAGCTTCTTCAGATTCGGGGGCTAGAAACCCTGTTGGGCCGGTGGGTAAGCTGATTGCGGGAGTGGCGCTGTTCTGGGCAGTATTTCAGATGTGGATTGCCTCGCCTCTGCCATTTAATCCGATTGTTAGCCAGTTCATTCCGGTGCTCAATGATACTCAAACCCGCTCTTTTCATCTTGCTATTGCAGTCTTTTTGGCCTTTATGGTCTATCCGGCTTTTAAAAGTTCCTCAAGAATGAGGATACCCGTTTCCGATTGGGTTCTAGGTCTTACCGGGGCGATTTGTTCCGGATATGCGTTTTATGCCTACTCTACTCTGTCAATAACCGGGGGAGAGGGGCGCCCTGAAACCTATCAATTATGGCTTTCTGGCATTGGCATGGTTATTTTGCTGGAAGCAACAAGGCGCGCTCTTGGTCCGGCGCTGGCGATCGTGGCGCTGGTTTTTATGGTCTATGTGTTTTTTGGCTCACAAGAATTCATCCCCGAAGTTATTCGCTGGAAAGGGGCCAGTTTTGCCAAAACCATGGGCCATATGTGGCTGACGACTGAAGGGGTGTTTGGCATAGCCCTTGGGGTATCAGCCAGTTTTGTGTTTTTGTTCGTATTGTTCGGCTCGCTCCTCGATAAGGCAGGGGCGGGAAATTATTTCATCAAGATAGCATTTTCGCTTTTAGGGCATTTGCGCGGTGGTCCGGCAAAAGCGGCGGTTGTTGGCTCGGCCATGACCGGTCTGATTTCAGGCTCCTCGATTGCCAATGTGGTAACCACAGGCACTTTTACTATTCCGTTGATGAAGCGGGTTGGCTTTAGTGCCGAGCAGGCTGGATCGGTCGAGGTTGCCTCCTCGGTGAATGGGCAGTTGATGCCGCCAGTAATGGGGGCCGCAGCCTTTTTGATGGTTGAATATGTGGGCATTCCCTATGTGGAAGTTATCAAGGCGGCATTTCTTCCGGCGATGATTTCTTATATTGCTCTGCTATATATTGTGCATTTGGAAGCGCTAAAACAGGGGATGAGCGCACTGCCAAGACCTGTTGTTGCAGCAAAAACCCTGGTACAAAAATTGATTTTTACCTTTCTTGGCTTTGCGATTTTCGGGGCTCTTAGCTATGGCATATATTTTGTCATTGGCTGGGTTCCCGGTGTATTTGGCACCTCGTCACCGATCGTGATTACTATTCTGGTTTTGGCTGTTTATGTTGGCTTGATAAAAATATCTGCCAACAAACCAGATCTTGAAATGGATAATCCGAATTCGGAAATTATTTCATTACCTGTTTATGACGAAGTTAAAACCACCGGCCTGCAATATATCTTGCCCATCGTCGTGTTGGTATGGTTCTTGATGATCGAGCGCAAGTCTCCCGGCCTTTCGGCATTTTGGGCGGCTTTGTTGCTGATAGTAATTTTGCTTACTCAAAAACCGCTAAAGGCGCTGTTTCGCGGGACAGGAAATTACGCAAAAGAAATCAAATCCGGTTTTATGGATTTGGTAGATGGCATGATTGCCGGCTCACGCAATATGATCGGTATTGGTATCGCAACGGCAACCGCCGGAATTATAGTTGGCACGGTTACCCTGACCGGGGTCGGGCAGGTGATGGCGGAGCTGGTTGAATTTATATCCGGCGGTAATCTTATATTGATGTTGTTAGCTGTTGGTATTTTGAGCCTGATTTTGGGCATGGGATTGCCAACCACTGCCAATTATATCGTGGTTTCATCATTGATGGCAGCGGTTATTGTTGAATTGGGGGCGGCCAATGGTTTGATTGTACCGTTGATTGCTGTGCATATGTTCGTATTCTATTTCGGGATAATGGCGGATGTGACGCCTCCGGTGGGGCTGGCCTCGTTTGCTGCTGCTGCGGTTTCGGGGGGGGATCCGATTAAAACCGGTTTTGTGGCTTTCTTTTACAGCCTTAGAACCGTTGCCTTGCCGTTCCTGTTTATTTTCAATACCGATTTATTGTTGATTGATGTGACGCTGATGGAAGGGGTGGTCGTGTTTATTGTAGCAACATTTGCCATGTTGTTATTTGCGGCCGGAACGCAGGGGTATTTTTTAACCAAGTCGCGATTGTGGGAATCAGCGTTGCTGGTACTCATAGCCTTTATGTTCTTTCGTCCAGGTTTCTTTTTGGATTTGGTACAGCCCCCGTTTGATCAGAGCAATCCGGTAGAAATTGAACAAACGGTTGCGCTGGCACCTGATGGTTCGTCAATGCGTCTGGTAATTACCGGCCCTGATTTTGATACAGGCCTTATAATTTCGACAACAATTGTGTTACCAATTTCAGGCGAAGGAGATGCTCGCCTTGGTGCCGCTGGACTGAGTGTTATTATTGATGGGGATATTGTGGCGCTTGACGAACCTTTTCCAAGCACTCAATTTTTTAGTAGACTATCGGGCTTTGACTATTATGCTGCTGATCCAGTAGTGGTTGAGGCAGTATTGGCGCCGGCACAACGTATGCCAAAACAATTATTCTATATTCCGGCGCTATTATTGTTATTAATTGTAATATTATTCCAACGGCGCCGCCAGACGGTGCCGGCATTTTGGGGGAAAGCCGTTGACGCTTAATTATATGCTTGCACTGGATCTTGGCGAAAGCTCGGGTTCGAATAAACACGCGATTGAACTGGCGGAAAATCTGGCTAAAAATGACGGGGCGACTTTGCACGTTATGACGGTTATTCCGACATTTTCCATGGCAATTGTTGGCACCTATTTTCCTGATGGTTTTGAGGAAAAAAACTATGAACTGGCCCGAAAGGAATTAAAATCCCAGATTGAGGATGATGCCAAAAACCCTGAAGCGATAAGACGCCACGTGGTTATGGGCTCAATCTATGATGAAATCCTCAAAACCGCTGACAGGCTGGATTGTTCGCTAATTATTATGGAAGCCCACAGGCCGGATCTGAAAGACTATCTTTTGGGGCCAAACGCTGCCCGGGTGGTTCGTCATGCCAAGCAGTCGGTTTATGTCATTCGTACTTGAAGTCAGGCTTGCGCACTTGAAGTCAGGTTTTCGCACTTGAAGTCAGGCTTGCTGAATTCATAAATTTTTGAATTTATCTAGCCAATATAGAGAACAGATATATGTCAGACCATATTTTTGGCAGGCACACAAAATCCTTGATGCCGGTTGTTGCAGCAGGCGATGGGGTGTGGCTGATAGATCGGGATGGCAAGCGCTATCTTGATGGCTGCGGCGGGGCAGCAATTTCTGCACTGGGGCATTCAAATTCAAGGGTGCTTGCAGCAGCAAAGCATCAGCTTGATCAAATATCCTTCGCCCATACGGGTTTTTTCACCTCGGAGCCGGCCGAAGAATTGGCGGATCGCTTGATTGAAAAAGCCCCTGAGGGAATTGATAGGGTTTATCTGGTTTCTGGCGGATCGGAAGCGGTGGAAGCGGCTATAAAGCTGGCCCGGCAATATTTTGTTGAAATCGGGCAGGAAAAACGATCCCAGATTATTTCGCGCTGGCAATCATATCACGGCAATACTCTTGGCGCATTGGCGGCGGGGGGAAATAAATGGCGGCGCGAACAGTTCGAGCCATTATTGGCCAATGCCATGCACCAGATCGACCCATGCCATTATTGGCGCTGGGGGCGTGAGGGCGAAAGTGAGTTTGAATATGGGCAGCGGGTGGCCAACCAGCTGGAAGAAAAAATTCTGGAATTGGGAGAGGAGAAGGTTGCAGCCTTTATTGCCGAGCCGGTGGTTGGTGCTACCATGGGGGCAGTGGCTGCGGTCGAGGGATATTTTGCCAGAATACGCCAGATTTGCGATAAATACGGGGTGTTGCTAATTCTGGACGAAGTTATGTGCGGCGCTGGTCGTACGGGCAAGTTTTTTGCCAGCGAGTATGAGCCGGTAAGGCCGGATATAATCTGTATGGCCAAGGGATTGGGGGCTGGAATTCAGCCGATCGGAGCTATGTTGTGCTCGGCAGAAATCTTTGATGGCATTGCAGATGGCAGCGGATTTTTTCAACATGGCCACACTTATATGGGGCATCCGGTGGCAGCCGCGACGGCCCTTGCGGTTATAAAAGAAATTGATGATCAGGATTTATTGAACAATGTTTGCCAGATGGGTGAATTGCTAAATACCGGTTTGCATTCACGTTTTGAAAGCAATCCCTATGTGGGTGATATCAGAGGGCGCGGTTTGTTTTTTGGTCTGGAACTGGTGGCGGACAAGGAGAGCAAAAATCCGTTTGATCCCAAGTTGGGGTTAAATAAAAAAATCAAAAAGGCAGCTATGGCAAGGGGATTGATGTGCTATCCGTTCGGGGGCACGGTGGATGGCAAATCCGGCGATCATATTCTTTTGGCTCCACCCTATATTATTTCAGCCAATGAAATTGATATGCTGGTGGAAAGACTGGGAGAAGCCGTTGATGCCTCACTGAAAGAAACAGGTCCTGACCCTAGAGCATAGGTTTTGATTTTGCATAAAAACCTATGCTCTAAGTTTTTTTGTCGCGTTTGTGAACCGGATAACCAGTTTGCTGGCTTGATGTCATCAAATCTGCTTGTCCTGCAAACGCTCTAGATAAATTTGCAGAGCAATTCAGGGGAAAATCTTTGAGTAAACAAAACCCTACAATTTTTGTGGCGCCAAACGGGGCCAGAAAATCCAAGGCAGATCATGGGCAGTTACCAATCACAATTAAGGAAATTGTAAATACTGCCAAAGCGTGTTTTTTGGCTGGAGCTGACGGTATCCATGCCCATGTGCGCGATGAAAATGGCCACCATGTGCTCGATGCCGGCCTATATAAGGAATTACTTTTGGAACTGGAGCGAATGGTTCCCGAGCTGGAAGTACAAATCACCACCGAGGCTGTGGGGCATTATAGTCCTGCCCAACAGCGCGAACTTGTGCGGGCGGTTAGGCCAAAAATGGTTTCTGTATCAATGGCGGAAATGTTTGCAGATGATGATCTGGCGGCAGCAAGCCGGTTTTATTATTGGGCCAAAGAAGAAAATATCGAGGTTCAGCACATTGTCTATTCTGTCGAAGAATTTTTACAATTGAGCAAAAAAATGTTGTTGGGCACAATTCCTGCCCGTCAAAAGTCGGTATTGTTCGTGCTCGGCCGCTATGAAGAAAACCAGCAAAGCAACCCTGCAATGCTTAAGCCGTTTCTTGATGCATTAAATTCTTTGCGTCAGGCTGATGCTTGGCGATTTATGGTTTGTGCTTTTGGAATTGGAGAGACCGATTGCCTTGTTGCCGGTGCCGCTGCTGGTGGTGATTGCAGGGTCGGGTTCGAGAATAATTTTTTCCATTCGAGTGGAATAAAAGCCAGAGATAATAGCGAGCGGGTTTTGGCTCTTAAAAAGGCACTGGCAGAATAAATTCACAGGAATAAATTCACAGGAATAAATATAAAACCCCTAAAGCATGTCGTACTCCATTAACATGCTTTATCTATTTTTTTAGCTAAGTCTTTAACCCCAAAACCGGTTGCCACTTTTGGTAGAAACGCTTTAGAATTGTGGCGGCTCTTTGCCCTCGCGTATGCAGGCAGCTCTTAGGGTATTGGCCATAAGCATAGCAATGGTCATAGGCCCGACCCCGCCCGGAACAGGAGTAATCGCTCCGGCAATCGGCTCGACATTTTCAAAGTCTACATCCCCGACCAGACGGGTTTTGTTTTCTCCTTTTTCCGGCGCATCAATACGGTTGATCCCCACATCAATTATTGTTGCACCTTCTTTGACCCAGTCAGCTTCCACCATTTTTGGGCGACCAACGGCGGCAACAATAATATCGGCACTGGCGCAAATTTGGCTTAAGTTGGCGGTGCGAGAATGGGCAATGGTTACGGTGGCATTGGCCAGCAAAAGCAAATTGGCTACCGGTTTCCCGACCAAAATCGAGCGCCCGACAACCACCGCATTAAGGCCAGAAAGATCAGAACCGTGCACGCTTTGGATCATTAGCATGCAGCCGGCCGGAGTGCAGGGCACAAAGGCATCGCCAAGATGGGCCGATCCGAGTTTACCAACATTGCTAAGGGTAAGGCCGTCCACATCTTTCTTAGGGTCTATGGCCTGAATAATTTTATATTCATCCAGGTGAGATGGAAGCGGCATTTGCACCAATATTCCATGGACTAAGGGGTCGCAATTGAGCTTGTCTATCAGCTCTAGCAGATGTTTTTCATCGGTGTCCTCAGGTAAAACATGCTCAAAAGAATTAAGGCCACATTCGCGAGCCATACGCCCCTTTGATGCCACATAGACCTTTGAGGCCGGATCCTCACCTACCAAAACTACAGCTAGGCCCGGTGTTGGCGATCCCTCTGCCACAAGCTGGGCTGTAACTGATTTTACCTGTTCAAGAACTTTGGCAGCCAGAAGCTTGCCGCTAATAATTTTATCGCTGATTTTTTTGCCTGAAGCTATCAATTGCTATACTCACTTGCGTGTGGTTGGTTTTGTTTTCAAAGCATTTGATCACTAGCAGTATAGAGAATAAAAACAACCAGATTTTAAGTTTGAATTATTTTGAATTATAATGAAATCATCAATTTAGCCGTTGAAGAGGGCTATCGCCTTAGTCGTTGAAGAGGGCTATCGCCTTAGTCGTTGAAGAGGGCTATCGCCTTAGTCGTTGAAGAGGGCTATCGCCTTAGTCGTTGAAGAGGGCTATCGCCTTAGTCGTTGAAGAGGGCTATCGCCCTGCTTTGTGGAGAAAGAATTAAATGAGTTTTATCGAGCATATGATTATAAGTGAAGAAGTTGTAGACGCGATCGCAAGCAATAAGCCAGTGGTGGCCCTTGAGAGCACTATAATCACCCATGGCATGCCATTTCCGCAAAATCTGGATATTGCATTGGCGGTTGAGTCCAGGGTTCGTGAAGCGGGGGCAATTCCGGCCACTATTGCCATTATGGATGGCAAGTTACAGGTGGGAATAAGCGGTGACAGGCTGGAAAAATTGGCTGAAAATGCAGATAATGCAGCCAAGGCTTCGCGGCGGGATGTGGCCAGCCTGTTGGTAAAAGGTGGCTTGGCCGGAACAACGGTTGCAACAACGATGCAGATTGCCAAAGCGGCCAATATAGAAGTTTTTGCTACTGGGGGCATAGGTGGAGTGCATCGGGGGGCCGAGCAGAGTTTTGATATTTCCGCTGATCTGGCAGAATTGGCCAGAACTCCTGTGGCGGTGGTTTGTGCGGGGGCAAAAAGTATTCTGGACATTAGCAAAACTCTAGAAGTTTTAGAAAGTAACGGGGTGCCGGTATTGGGTTATGGGAGCGAATTTTTCCCTGCCTTTTTCTGTCGCAGCTCCGGCCATAGGGTTGATCATAGTTTTGATGATGTCAAAGAAATCGCCAAAGTAATAGCTATGCAGAACAGCCTTGGTATGGGCGGAGTTCTGGTTGGGGTGCCAATCCCGCAAGAAGACGCAATGGATGATGAAAAAATTGAAAAAATCATCAAAACAGCCATTAGCGAGGCCGAGAGTGCAGGAATTTCCCGCAAGGATTTGACCCCTTATCTTTTGCAAAGGATTTTTGAGCTCAGCGATGGGGCAAGCCTTAAAGCCAATGGCGCATTGATAAAGAATAATGCTTTAATAGCTGGAAAAATAGCCGTAGCGCTTAGTGATCTGAAATGAAAAAATCCGTATTACTGATTGGCGATGTCATGCGCGATATTATTGTCAAACCCGAGGGAGAATTGCGAATTGGCTCTGATCAGGGGGCAAAAATTGCTATGAAGCCTGGGGGGGGGCGGCCAGTCAGGCCATTTGGTTGGCGGCAGGGCAAATAGAAACTAAACTGGTGGCCCGGGTAGGAAGTGATGATTTTTTTAAACTTTGTGCCCGCTTCGAGAAAAAAAATGTCAAGCCGGTTTTTACTGCTGACCCTAAAAGACAGACCGGAATTCTGGTTTCTTTGATCGCCAAGGATGGCGAACGCAGTTTTTATACGGATCGGGGGGCAAATCTGGCCTTGCGGGAAGAGGACATTCCGCAAAATATACTTGATGGTGTCGGACTGGTTATGTTGTCGGGTTATAGTTTTTTTGCCCCTTCCCCGCGAGCGGTGGTCAGAGGGGTAATGGAGCGGGCAAGTAAGTTAAATATTCCGGTAGCCATTGATCCGGCATCCTATGGCTTTATCAAGGATGTGGGAGTTGAGAATTTTATTGAATGGACAAAAGGGGCGGCAATTCTTTTGCCAAATTCCCAAGAAGCCCAACTGCTGAGTTTGGGGGCTGAAACTGCTGGCGAGCAATTGCAAAAACTTGGGCAATATTACGATCAGGTAATACTTAAACAGGGTGAGAACGGGGCCTGTGCCATTGGCAATAATGGGCAAATTGTCAAAGTAAAAGCACCAAAAATTGTGGCCATTGATACAACAGGAGCCGGGGATGCCTTTGCCGCTGGATTTATTGGTGCAACGCTATCGGGCCTGACATTGGAGAAATGTCTACAAGCCGGCGTCGCTCAAGGATCCTTGGCGTCAACAAGATTTGGCTCACAACCGGCATAAAGAACACCGCTGGGCAAAAATTCAGTTTCAACAAAAATCATTTTTGGGAGCAAAAATCTTTTGAAACAAAAGAAGTTTAATGTGGGTAATCCAGAATTTGATCCTTACAAATTTCTGGAGCATCTTTTTTATGTCGCGGTAAATGCCTCGGTGCCGGCAGCGGTTATTGGCGATCATATGCCACAATCCCCAAAGGGAAAAACCATAATTGTTGGAGCTGGCAAGGCGTCGGCACAAATGGCAAAGGCCTTTGAGCAACATTGTAAAAACAACCCTGATTGGGATAGTGCGCTTGGCGGCTTGGTGGTTACTCAATATGGGGCCGAGGAAAATTGTGAGCATATAGAAATTGTCGGAGCCTCCCATCCGGTGCCCGACAGGTCTGGCCTTGAAGCGGCAAAACGAATGTTGCAATTGGTGCAGGATGCTAAAAAAGACGATCTGGTGGTGGCGCTGATTTCCGGGGGCGGATCATCTTTGTTACCATTGCCTGCCAAGGGTATGGATCTGGCAGACAAACAAAAATTAAATGAAGCATTGCTGGCTTGTGGTGCACCTATATCCAAGATGAATGCGGTTAGGAAAATGTTTTCTCAGGTTAAAGGGGGGCGTTTGGGAATTGCTGCTCATCCGGCCCCTTTGCTTTCTTTGGTAATTTCGGATGTTCCAGGGGACGATCCGGCGCTGGTGGCTTCTGGGCCAACTATTGCCGATGAAAGTTCGGCAAAAGAAGCGGTTCAAATTATCAAACAATATTCAATCGATCTTAGTGGGGGGGCTAAGAAAGTCTTGCTGGATAAAAAAAATCTGCCCCCAAAACCTACTGACCAAAAGTTCTCAAAATCATCTTACCAGATTATTTCCTCGGCCAAACTATCCCTTGAGGCGGCAGCAAAAGAGGCAAAAAAATCGGGTTGTGAAACTATAATATTATCAGATGCCATTGAAGGGGAAGCCAGGGAAATTGGTAGAGAACATGGCAAAATGATTGTAGAAAAAATTGCTTCCGGAATAGGTGAAAAACCATTGCTTATTTTATCGGGGGGCGAAACCAGTGTGACCATAGCCAAGGGACAAAGCTATGGGAAAGGGGGGCGCAATACTGAATATTTATTGGCGTTGGCTATCGAAATTAGCGGGATAAAGAACGTGCTTTGTCTTAGTGCTGATACGGATGGGCGGGATGGCTCCGAGGATAATGCCGGGGCATTTTGTGACGGGAAAAGTCTATCGCGTATGGCATCTATTAATATTGAGGCAGAAAAATTTATACAAAAACACGATGCGTGGAGTGCCTTTAAGGGAGTAGGTGATTTGTTGATTACTGGCCCTACTGGAACCAATGTAAATGATTTCCGCGCTGCTTTGATTTGGTTCTAGTGCAGTATTGGTTTTTTTGTTTTTTGCCTCGCAAAACTGTGTGGAGAACCTTAATTTTAAATAAATTAATTGCGTTTTTGCGCTGAATAGGACTTAATTCGGAATGACTATAATAGAGGGAGAAAATAAATGAAAACAAAAACACTTTTAACCGCTTTCGCCGCAGCTTTGCTGATGAGTTCGAGTGGTGCCTATGCGCAGGAAGATTGTCCGCGCGGAACACTTGATGAGCGCTATTGCGATCGGGACGGGGATCTTTTGGCAGATACACCTACCGATCCGTCAGAGCTGGTTGATCCGGATACACTGATTTTTGCCTATACACCGGTTGAGGATCCGGCTGTTTACAAGGAAGCATGGTCAGATTTTCTTACATATATGGAAGAAGTAACCGGAAAAGACGTGGTGTTTTTCCCTGTACAATCAAACGCTGCGCAAATCGAAGCCATGCGTTCGGGTCGTCTGCATATTGCAGGCTTTAATACCGGATCTAACCCATTGGCGGTAAATTGCGCTGGCTTTAACCCGTTTACCATTATGGCTTCGCTTGACGGTAATTTTGGTTATGAAATGGAAATCCTTACCTATCCAGGTTCTGGAATTGAAAGCGTTGAAGACATTAGGGGTGGAGTTTTGGCCTTTACTTCACCAACATCAAACTCAGGCTTTAAAGCGCCTTCTGCGATTTTGGCCAGTGAATTTGACATGGTTGCAGGTCGCGATTTCGAACCAGCGTTTTCTGGTAAGCATGATAATTCCATTCTTGGTGTTGCCAATAAGGATTATCCGGCAGCCTCGATTGCCAATTCGGTATTGTCACGGATGGTTTCTCGTGGCGTTATTGAAGCAGATGATGTGATTTCGATCTATAAATCACAAACATTCCCAACCACAGGGTTTGGAACAGCATACAATCTGGTTCCTGAACTAAGAGCCAATATTGAAAAAGCGTTCTTTACCTTTGATTGGGAAGGTACAAGCTTGCAGCGTGAGTTCGAAAAATCAAACGAAGGACAGTTCCTTGAAATGACTTATAAGGAATTTTGGGATGTTATTCGTAAGATTGATGCAGCTAACGGCGTTTCCTACGCCTGCGAATAATCGTTAAAATATTGATGGTGCCCGCGCGTTATAGTGTGCGCGTGGGCATTTTTTTTCGCGCCATAGATTTGTGGTGTGCTGGTTGGGGTAACAAGAATGCTGAAGCTAGAAAAGCTTACCAAAATTTATAAGACAGGTGACAAGGCTCTCTCGGATGTGGATCTGGAAGTTCCAAAAGGACAGGTTATTGCGTTGATTGGCCCCTCGGGAGCGGGCAAAAGTACTTTGATTAGGTGTGTAAACAGATTGGTTACACCAACAAGCGGCAGTGCCATATTGGATGGTGTGGATATTACCTCGCTTGGTGCTGGCGGTTTAAGGCGCGAGCGGCGGCGCATGGGCATGATTTTTCAGGAATATGCTTTGGTCGAGCGCTTAAGCGTTATGGAAAACGTATTGTCTGGCCGCTTGGGTTATGTGGGGTTTTTGCGTAGTTTCTTAAGAAAGTTCCCCCAATCCGATGTCGATGAAGCGTTTCGTTTGCTCGACAGGGTTGGTCTTTTGCATATGGCAGATAAACGTGCCGACGAACTATCTGGTGGTCAGCGCCAAAGGGTTGGTATCGCCAGGGCACTAATTCAAAATCCGGCGGTGCTGCTGGTTGATGAACCAACGGCTTCCCTTGATCCAAAAACCTCGCGCCAGATTATGCGCTTGATTTGTGAATTGTGTGAAGAGCGCGGTCTTGCGGCGATCATTAATATTCATGATGTTAATTTGGCAATGATGTTTGTGCAGCGGGTAGTGGGACTTGAAAGCGGAAGAATTATCTTTGATGGCACCCCGAATCAATTAACTCCGGATGTGCTGACTAGCATTTATGGAGAGGAAGACTGGGAAGCAACCATTGAAAAGGTTGAGGATGACGACGAAGAAGGTGACGCATGAGTGTGGCGATTGAAGATTACGTCGGTAAGCGTTGGCGTAAACCCCACTTTATCAGCAACCCGATTTTGCGCTGGAGCCTGATAATCATAACCATTATCTATCTGATTCTGGCCATTGGCTCGCTGGAAGTGAGATGGGAGCGGGTATATCTGGGGTTAGAGCGTGGGTGGCGTTTTATTGTTGGTTTTTCGCAACCTGATTTTACATCACGCTGGTCTGATATTTATGAGGGCATGGTTGAAAGTGTTATAATTACCGTCACCTCAACAATTGTTGGCATAGCGATTTCCATTCCTGTTGCTCTTGGGGCGGCGAGTAATATAGCCCCGCTGCCGGTTTATCTTGTGTGCCGGACTATTATTTCGGTTTCTCGAGCTTTGAATGAAATTATCGTGGCAATTTTGTTGGTGGCTATTTTTGGGTTTGGTCCGCTGGCCGGGTTCCTTACCTTGAGTTTTGCAACGATTGGTTTTTTGGCAAAATTGCTGGCTGAAGATATTGAAGATATGAACAAATCTCAAGCAGAAGCGGTACGCTCTACCGGTGCGTCGTGGTTGCAATGGGTGAATTTTGGTGTGCAACCCCAAGTTATGCCAAGATTGATTGGTCTTTCAATTTATCGGCTGGATATTAATTTTAGAGAATCTGCGGTGCTTGGGCTTGTGGGTGCCGGTGGTATTGGCGCAACCCTTAATACGGCGTTTGACAGATATGAATTTGATACGGTGGCTGCGATTTTAATTATGATTATCGCAACGGTAATGGTCTTAGAGTTCCTGTCCGGCTTTATCAGAGCGAAGGTGCAATAATGCCAAGTAAAATCAATGCAAAAAATGTAAAAACCTGGCAGGTGCGCGATCGCAACGGACAATTGTTGCGCTGGGCCTTATGGATGGGTGCAGCTATTATATTTTATATTAGCTGGATGAAAATATCCGACCAGACTACTTGGTATTTCTTTTTTGATGCGCCAAGAATTGCCGCTGATATTGGAGGTCGCGCTTTTCCGCCGCGTTGGGAATATGTTTTTAGCCTTGGAAAGCCAATCTGGGATACGTTTAATATTGCTACCCTTGGTACAATGATTGCGTTGACTATTGCGGTGCCGGTGGCATTTTTAGCAGCGCGCAATACATCGCCAAAATTACCGTTACCTCGGGTAATTGCTGCCTTGATACCAGGTTTTATTCGCAAGTTTATCCTAATAAATACTGGCGAAGATGTTTATTCGGTGGGTGTTGTTCGTCCCTTGGCATTGCTGATCATTGTTTCCACCCGTTCAATAAACTCCTTGATATGGGCGCTGCTTTTGGTTTCGATAGTTGGGCCGGGGGTATTCGCCGGTTTGCTTGCCATATCTATCCGCTCGATCGGCTTTTGTGCAAAATTGCTTTATGAGGCAATTGAAGAAATCAACGAAAATCAGGTCGAGGCTATCAAGGCTACCGGGGCTAGCGGATGGCAGGTGATGATCTTTGGAATTGTACCGCAGATTTTGCCGGCTTTTGCTGGAATTGCCGTGTTTCGCTGGGATATTAATATCCGTGAATCAACAGTTTTGGGATTGGTTGGTGCCGGCGGTATTGGACTACAATTGCAGGGATCGCTCAACACATTGGCATGGCCACAGGTCTCCCTGATTTTAGGGGTGATTTTGGTTGCGGTAATTATTGGAGAATTTATTTCTGCAAAAGTACGTGCTGCGATAATTTAGTCGTAAAACCGCAATTAAGTTTTGTAGTTGTTTTTTGCGATCAATGAAATTTTGGGAGGAGTCCTTGGGTTTTGTTGATCGCGATTTTTAGGTCCTGAAAAAATGAAAAATTTGAATACAGACTGGGCTTTTGCCCAATATGAGCGGGTGCGCCCGTTATTACCTGCCACTACTTTTCCAACTAAATGGAAAACCATTGAGACAATGGAGGAAATAGCCGATCAGGTTGATGTATTTTTGCTTGACGCTTTTGGGGTGCTAAATGTAGGGCGAACAGTAATTGACGGAGCTCCTGAATGGGTGGCCAAATTGCAAAAAGCCGGGAAAAAGGTTCTGGTTGTTGCCAATGGATCGTCAGTTTCTCCTGCCGCTTCGCTTTTGCGCTTCAAGAACATGGGCTATGAATTTGCTCCTGAAGATGTGATTGCCTCAAGAAATGTTTTGTCGTCCACTCTTGCGGGCAGGGCACAAAAGCTTTGGGGTGTGATGCTGGGTGATAATGGTGGCATTGAAGAATTGCCGGTTGATAGTGTGCATTTGGGCGAAAATCGAGATGATTTTGATCGGGTTGACGGGTTTGTATTTTTTGGCAGTGGCACTTGGAATGAAAAGCAGCAAGAACTTTTGATTGCATCACTAACCGCAAATCCTCGCCCGATTCTCGTTGGAAACCCTGACATAGTTGCACCACGCGAAACGGGGCTTACTCTTGAGCCGGGCTGGTTTGCCCATGATGCTCGAGATCGCTGTGGTATATTGCCAGAGTTTTTTGGTAAGCCGTTTGGTAATATTTATGCCCATGCATTAGAGCGGATTGGCCCAAATGTAGCCAGGGATCGTATCGTTATGGTTGGGGATACTTTGCACACCGATGTTTGGGGCGGAGCGGCAATAGGGGCAAAAACCGTTTTGATGGCGGATTTTGGCTTGTTTGCCGGTCGCTCTGTTGAACCTTATATCAATGCCTCCAAAATTGTGCCTGATTGGATTATGACTTCCAGAGTTTGATTGTTTTTAAACCAGTTTTTGTTCCACCATGGAGTTAACAGTAGCTAAAACCGCCTGTTCGGGGGAAATAAAATCTACTCCCAGAACTTTTTTAGCGCGACTATTGTCCACATGGTGGGCAATTCCTAGCTGGCTGAGACTGTCGCGCACTTCCTTGTCGAACAAGGCGTAAATTTTTACGCCCCAGTCAGGCATTTGGAATTTGGGCATTTTGCTGGCAAATTGAGGTTTTTCTGATTTTATCAGATCAGCTATTTGTTTTATCCACAATCCGCCTGAGGAGCTTATGAAACGCTTTGCTCTGGCCTCGTCTTTTTCCAATGCTAAAAGGTGCATGGCGGCAACATCCCGAACATCAACAATTGGTAGATAAAACCTTGGAGATGCCGGAACTGAACCGGTCAATAAACGCAAAATCAGGGCACCGGAAGTTCCCGGATCATTATCCAGCAAGGGGCCAAGAATCAATGTGGGGTTGATGGTTGAAAAATCATTGGTGCGCTTGGCTTTACCCATGATTTCCCATGCGGTTTTTTCTGCAAGGGTTTTAGATTCGATGTAGGCGTTGACATCAGAGCCGCCAATATTGGTCCAGTCATCTTCGCTAAAAGTTTTTGGGCTCTCACCAGAGTGCACATTCGAGTGCCCGTGCATAATGGCAACACTGGAGGAGGTAAGTACAATTCGCGATATGTTTGCAGCCAATGCAGCGTTTAATGCGCGTTTGGTTCCCTCAACTGCCGGAGTAATTAGCTCCATCTTGTCTTTTGGCATCGAGGTTACAAATGGCGAGGCTGTGTGCATAAGAAAATCCACACCATCCATGGCATCATTCCAGCCATCATCCTTATTCAGGTCAAGGGCAACAAATTCCAGATTGTCGATATCGGCACCGTGCTTGGCAAGGGTCTGGCGAACTTTTTCGCTCTTATTGAGATTGCGAACACTGCCGCGAACCTGATAGCCGGATTTGAGCAATTGCAGGGCAATATGACCCCCAAGAAAACCGGAAATCCCCGTGAGTAAAACCTTGCCTGCCATGAATTTTCTTTCTATTTCTTGCAATTGAACGAAACTTACTATAAGCGTTCAATTCGTACTTTGCAATAGTTTTGTTTGTTGCCTAATAGTTGGGTGCTAACAGCAGACGGGTAACAGCGGACTGATAACAGTAGACTAGCCGCGACAAAATTGTTTCGACAAAAAGGTTGCGACCAAATGGTTGCAGGTGGAGTTTTGGGTGAGTGCAGAAAATGAACAGATTGGTTACTGGTTCGTCTGAGCAGCGAAACAATGAAATTCTCGATGCAGGACTGGCTCTGGTGTTAAAAAACGGCTTGCGTGGAACAAGTATGGAGCAACTAGCCAGAGAGGCTGGTATAGCCAAACCTACACTATATAGCTATTTTTCCAATAAGGATGCGGTGTTCAGGGCTATTGCTGAGCGTTTGTTTGGGCAAATGCGCCAAAGGATAGAAAGCAGTCTGTCGGGGAGTGGTGATTTGTCTTTTCGGATATCTTTGGCCCTTTCGGCCAAACATAAGATGATATTCACCTTGCTGGCCGGATCCCCGCATTCAGAAGAAATTTATAGTGAAAACAGTAAATTTGCTTCAAAGGAAATTTGTGCATTTGAAGACTGGCTACAGCTAAAAATTGATGGGGCACTGGCCAACAGTGACAGGCAGTTTCCGCAAAATTATGGAAAATTGTTAATTGCCTGCTCCTATGGAATCACAAATAGCGCCTCTGACGCGTCAGAGATCGGGCCGGCTATCAGGTTAATGGTTACAAAAATGCTGGCCTGATTTTTTTTTGTACTTGGGCTTTTGAGCTTATTTGGACAGCATTTGGTCCTGCTTTTGGCGCAGTTCGTAGAGCTTGGTTGAAATATCGGGAAAGGCGTTGTTGCTGGTAATTAGCTGACCTTTTTTTATAGTGCTGGTGACTTTTCCACCCTCGAGCAGTCCGACGGGCTGGCAGGATTTTTCTTTGGCATCTTCAATTTTCATGGTGAAAGAGCGATAACAGGTTTCTCCAATTGCATCGAGTTGTTCGCCTGCTTCCATATCTCGTTTGGCAATGGCGCAAACCTCGGCCACCGGATTTGTTAGCGGCACCATATCTGCCTTGCCATGCAGCATAATTCGTGCGGCAGTCAAAGGAACCTCGAGAGATGTAAGGTGATAGGGGCGGAAAAAACCGTAATAGGGGCCGGTGCCTATGTGTAAATCATCCATGCGCTCAACTACCCGCGGGTGAGTGGCCTTGGCGATGACGAAAACTCCGGGGGCGACCCCTTTACCAATAGTGTAATCAACTACCCCGACACTATTTAATATCCCCCCCTCGCTTTTGGGGATTAATATTCTGGCCAGTTCGTCCCGCGAGGCTTTTGGACCGTGCATGCCGGGAATATCAGGCTTTAGGCCGGTTGCATTGGCAATAGCTGCCATTTCTACCGCAGTTTTGGAACCATCGACAAATTCCACCAGCATACGCGGGTTCATATTGCGGCGCAGAGCTTCTTCTCGATAATCATCAGGCACCGCATTATGATTTAGGGGGTTGTTTTTACCCTTCCCGGCAGCAATTATTTGCAACCCCAGCGCGGAAGTAAATTCAATAAGTTCCATACATGAGGATGGCTCGTCACCGGCACCAAGGGAATAAATAACCCCCAATTTATCGGCCTGACTTTTTAGATAAGGCCCGATGGTAACATCGGCCTCCACATTCATCATGACAATATGTTTGCCATGCTCCATAGCCAAAAGAATATAGTCCGCTGCAACTCCGGGTTTGCCGGTGGCATCGATCACCACATCAATTTGAGGGGTAGTAACCATCAATTCAGGATCGTTGGTGATGGCAATTTTGCCAGATTCTATGGCGCTCGACATGGCAGAGGCAGACGAAACATCAAGCCCCTTTTCCTGATCTCCATAGGCAATTTCAATCGCCTGCATGGCTGCGATGGGGCGACGGGTAGCAATCGCTGCCATTTCTATGCCATCCATAAGCATGGTTTGGGTAACAAGGTCGGTTCCCATTTCGCCGGCACCGATTATTCCAAGGCGAATGGATTTGTTGTTCTGGGCATGGTTTTTTAGGTCGCGGGCAATTCCGCTCAGATGAATTTTATTCATTATCTAGGTAAAGCCTATTTTTTTGCGCATAACAACCACTCAATATGAAACATCTACCATCTATTAAATCTCTATCATTGCCAGTAGAAATTGGTGTAGCAGTGGTTGAATTATAAAATTCTGGCATAAAATATTGCCACTAACCATGGGGTTTAATGGGGAAAAGAATGCAAAAAGAAATCAAAATTTCCGTGGAAAATGGTGTTGGTATAATAACTTTAACCAGAGAAAAAGCCATAAATGCCCTAACCGCCAATATGATAATCCTCATTGGTAAAACGCTGGAAGATTGGTCAAAAGATCCTGCCATTTCAATGGTTTTATTTGAGGGGAGTGGGGAAAGAGGGTTTTGCGCCGGTGGTGATGTGCGCTGGACTCGTGAAGAAATTATGGCCGGTAAAATCCAGATGGTTAGCGAGTTTTTTGCCACTGAGTATAAAATGAACCTGATGATTGCAACTTATCCCAAAGCCATTATTGCCTTAACCCATGGTGTGGTAATGGGCGGGGGGATAGGATTGGCAGGCCATGCAAAATATCGCATTACTACCCAATCAGCTCGTTTTGCCATGCCGGAAGCGGCCATTGGCCTGTTTTGTGATGTGGGGGTGCGCTCAATTATGGCCGGTATAGAGCGCCACAGGGCATTAATGTTTATGTTTAGTGCCCAGCTTGTATCCAGCGCGGATGCTGTGATGCTTGATCTGGCAGATGCTGCTATTGCTGATGGGGATTTTCTTGCTGTTCGCAAGCAAATTATTGCAATTGGCAAGGCTAATGATCTGGATAAAGAAATCAGCAAAATTATCAGAAATAACAAAATCCAAGCGGAGGTCGCCAGTTTTTGCCAACTGGCCGACCGGTTTGCCCATGTGTTCAAGGGTAATGATTGCGCTGAAATCTATTCAAGACTTGAGCAATATGCCAACGGATCATCAGATTTTTCTACAATAGCCACAATAATTCTTGGCCAGTGTCCAACTTCGAATTTTGTGCATTTGCATGCACTTGATGCGGCTATAAAACAGCCAGACATTGCTTCGGTCTTAAAAACCGACCTGTTACTTTCCAGATATTTGGCCACTAGGTCCGATTTTAGTGAAGGCGTGCGGGCTGTGTTGGTTGACAAGGATCGCCAGCCGAAATGGTCCCCGAAAAATATCAAACAAGTCGATAAAAATGCGATTATGCAGCTCATTTGAGAACAAATAAAAAATGATTGTCCAAGGTTAGGGGTTTGTAAACCGTTCTCAGAGAAACTCCGTAAGAATTTTTACGTAGTTGGAATGGTTTATGGACGCACAGAATATTCAGAAATTTGAGTTGCCCAGTGTGGTGGATGTAGATGTCATGGACACGCTGCGCGAATGGTTGCTTGATGCAATTGAGCATGGGAGCATTAAACTTGATGGCTCCAAAGTTTCCAGAATTGCTACTAATGCTCTGTTATTACTGGTTAGTGCTGGAAAGGATGCTAAGGAAAACCAATTTTCTTTTCAGATAGCAAATCCAAGCGAAGCTCTGGCGGAAGCGATCCAAAGACTTGGAATGGGCGAGATTTTTGCCGGAATTATTGAAGGAAACTAAAATGCGCGTACTTACGGTAGATGATTCGCCGACAATTTTATCAATGCTTCGCCATGTCTTGAGCGGGGCCGGTTTTGAGGTTGTTCAGGCGGAAGATGGTCAAAAAGGCCTTGATGCCATGAAGAGAGAAGATTTCGATGTGGTTATTACCGATATAAACATGCCGGTTATGGGGGGGATCGAGTTTATCAGGAATGTTCGCGCTTCGGGGGTAAACAAGAGCTTGCCGATTTTGATTTTAACTACCGAAACCTCCAAGGAAAAACGTGATCAGGGCCGGGCTGCTGGCGGAACAGGGTGGATAGTAAAACCCTTTGATCCTGAAAAACTGATTTCGGTAATTCACCGCGTCGTTCACTAGAATTTATAAACTCTAACTCTGTGGCAAATAAATATGAGTGATCTAGACGAATTCAAAGCTACTTATTTCGATGAGTGTTCCGAATTATTGTTAGAACTTGAGGAGCAATTTACTGCTATTGAAGAAGGCGATCGCGATACCGAGAGAATGAATGCAGTTTTTCGTGCTATTCACTCGATAAAAGGTGGTGCTGGTGCTTTCGGTTTTGATAAGCTGGTTGAGTTTGCCCATTCCTTTGAAACCCTTTTGGACTTTGTTCGCGATGGGCGGGTTGAGTTAACAGATGAAGTTGTAACCCTTTGTATCCGCTCGATTGATCTGGTGGCAGATTTTGTTGGCGCAGCGCAAGAAGGTGAAGACCTATCCCCGGATTTTGGTGCTGAAGAATTGGCCCGCTTCAAATTTCTTAGTGGCGAAGAAGACGAAACCATGGAGGAGTTTGATATTGATTTCACTCCGGTAATGGTTGCTGTTGGTGATGATGAGCCAATAGTCTCTGATGAACTTAATTCTTCAGCGGAAGAAGCCGGAACTGAAAGCGATAGTTTTGAAGAGCCGCCGATGCAGGATGGTGAGCGCTATTGGAAAATTGTTTTCACGCCCCATTACGAGCTTTATGAGAGAGCGAATGATCCGCTATTATTGTTTCGCGAATTGTCAGCGCTCGGGGAAACAAAAATTGTTGCCAGTATTACAGAATTGCCCGAACTACAAAAATTTGACCCGTTTGGCGTATATTGCTCATGGGTGATTGAGTTGCACTCGAGCGAAGTAAAACAGGAATCCATAGAAGAAGTATTTGAATTTGTTGAGGGTGATTGTGAGCTTGAAATTAGTCGGGTTATGGCAGATGCCGATAATGATCTAGAGCCGGTAAACCTGGAGCAAGCCAACTTGGAGCAAGCCAACCTGGAGCAAGCTAACCTGGAGCAAGCTAACCTGGGGCAAAAAGAAAATATTCCAACCAAAGAAGCATCCGAGACAAATGCTGAAAATTCACAAAGTGCCGATGCTGACCTCGAAGCAGACGAGGGCCTCAGTCTTGCAGATTTGGCAGCTTCTATAGAGCCTGCTCCTGCACCAAAACCGGAGAAATCCAAACCGGTTGTTGCTAAAGTAAAAACACCGGAAACAAAGGCTGCGACAGTGCAGTCGATTAGGGTCGATTTGGAAAAAGTTGACCGGGTGGTCAATATGGTGGGCGAATTGGTGATTACCCAATCCATGCTTACCCAGCAAATGGATGATCAGCTAAGGGCGCGCTATCAGGAAATGGTACGCGGAGTTGAAGTCCTTGCCCAGACAACCCGCGGTTTGCAAGATGCTGTGATGGCAATTCGAGCCCAGCCTGTTAAGTCTGTTTTTTCACGTATGCCACGGCTGGTGCGGGAGTTGGCCTCAAAAACCGGAAAGAGTATTCGCCTGGAAATGGTGGGCGAGCATACTGAAATTGATAAAACCATCATTGAACAATTAAGCGATCCCTTAACTCATATGATCCGCAATTCGGCTGATCATGGCGTGGAGATACCAGAAACACGTCTGGCTGCTGGTAAGCCTGAACAGGGTGTTATTAAAATTTCAGCCGAGCAAGCGGGTGGAAATATTATTATTGCGGTGGAAGATGATGGCGCTGGCATAAACCGGCCAAAAGTTCTTGAGCTGGCGCGCGAGCGTGATGTTGTTGGGCCAGATCAACAATTAACCGATGAGCAGATTGATGAACTTGTATTTGCTCCGGGATTTTCTACGGCTAGTGCGGTTTCGGATATTTCTGGACGTGGTGTTGGCATGGATGTGGTTATCTCCAATATCAAAAAAATTGGCGGTTCTGTGCATGTGCGCTCAACGCCAGGACAAGGCACTAAAATGTTGCTTCGCCTGCCACTGACACTGGCGGTGCTTGATGTGATGTTGGTGGAGGTCGGAACTGGGCCTTATGTAATTCCCTTAAGCTCGATTGTTGAAACAGTGCTTTGTGAAAAGGCAGAGTTTGGGTATGCGCCAAGTGGTCGTAGGGTTTTGCAAATCCGTGGCGAATATGTGCGGGTCATAGATTTGGTAGAGCGCTTTGAAATGGAAGTAAATCTCGAAGAGCATAGACGCTACGTGGTTTTGTGCGAAGGAGAGGGCAATTCAAAAGTCGCCTTGATCGTTGATAAAATAATTGGCCAGCAGCAAGTGGTCATTAAAAGTCTCGAAGAGAATTTCAAGCGTATTGGTGGTATTGCCGGGGGAACAATTCTTGGTGATGGAAATGTAGCGCTAATTGTTGATGTTCAGGGGTTAAAAAACACTCCTGAACAGAAGTCTGCGGCCTAATTAAAAAAGGAATTAGTTAAATGGAATCGGTAGAGCAACGCAATAATTCAGATCTGGAGCATGATATTGCTTCTGGAAACTCCATGCAGTTGATTGCCTTTATGATTGGCGAGCAGGTTTATGGAGTTGAAATTACAACCGTACGCGAAATTAGGGCATGGGACGGTGCTACGCCATTGCCCAATACTCAGGAATTTGTGCGCGGGGTTATAAATCTGCGTGGAACCATCGTGCCAATTTTTGATCTTCGGGCAAGGTTTGGCGATGGCATAACCAACACTACAAAAAATCATGTGGTCGTCGTTATGTCGGTTGGCGAAAAATGGGTAGGCGTTCTAGTAGATGCGGTTTCCGATATTTTGACCATCTCCAAAAAGGACATCCATAAAGTTCCTGAAGGGGACAATATGGATTCAGAATTGCTGAACGGCATCATCACCCATGATAATAAAATGGTTGGTCTGATTGATCTGGATGCAATTGTTTCTCGCGTAAAGACCGAGGGCAAATAAAAATCGGGGTGTTCTTTGGCTACTTTGTAACATAGGTCAAAGAGCCTCTTTTAATTCCTATCTACGATGATCTGAATTATATACTTTACGCCGGCGGGCTTATTGCAGCCTCGCGCCGGCGGGCTTATTGCAGCCTCGCGCCGGCGGGCTGGAAAACCGCAAAAGCATTTTTCTTGGCAACGCTAATAGCTACGCTTGATTTTTAATGGTCGCGTTGCCGAAACAGAAAATCGCAAAAGCACTTTTCTTGGCAACGCTAATAGCTACGCTTGATTTTTAATGGTCGCGTTGCCGAAACAGAAAATCGCAAAAGCACTTTTCTTGGCAACGCTCTGTATGAAAATAAATTATTAAAATAAATCGCAATCACCGCTGGGAATATCTTTGGCGGAACATGAAATTTCTGGTTTTGATAATTCATCAAGGCTCAAGCTCTCCCAAACGAACGCAGACTTGTCTTCGTCAAAATGGGCAGTGCGATGTTTAATTTGCTCAATGGCAAATTTGATATTATTGCAGCGTTGTTCGATGCGATCCTGAGCTTGCAAACCAACAATGATTTTGGTGGCCGCATCCGTTCGGGCCATGGAATTTTCAATTGACTCATCCATAAGAACTTCAAGGGCGGTATTGATCGAAGCCACCAAATCGCGTGTCTGGCGGATGGTTTCTTCGAGTTCGATTGCCAGTTTTTCAATTGCCACTTAATTTGTCCCTAAAGTATATATGGGCCTATCCCAATTTGGATCAACCTATGGGATAAATACTAAGCCATTATTTCATAAAACCTGCAAAACTATCCAAGTTAGGCTTGTGGTTAGCATTTTGCTAATTTGTTGTAAGTTAGGCTCAATAGAACAGAGCTAATAAATCTTGTTAGGGAATATATAATAATATGTCGTCTTTGGGTGCAAGAGCAAGAGTAGCAAATCCTTTGAATGAGGAACGGGAAAAAGTTGTCAACGTTAATCAGGGGGGATGTGAAGTATCCAATGACCGGCGTGTCACCCTGTCAACTGTGCTGGGTTCGTGCATCAGTGCCTGCGTTCGCGATACCGTTGCAGCTATTGGGGGAATGAACCACTTTTTGCTGGCCGAACAGTCAGGTTCAGCAAAAGACCGCTATGGCGCCTCGGCGCGCTATGGAGCCTTTGCCATGGAGCAATTGATAAATTCTGTACTAAGTAGAGGAACAGGGCGCAAAGGTAATCTGGTAATAAAAGTATTTGGTGGCGGCAATATAAATACCTTGCAAACCGATGTGGGGGCGCAAAATGTTGAATTTGTTCGTGGCTTCTTGCTGGGCGAGGGATATTGCATAGCTTCTGAAGATCTGGGGGGCAATTTTGCCCGGCGGATTTTGTTCAAACCTGCAAGTGGCAGGATTTTTATAAAACGGCTTGATTCCGATACAGGCATAAACGTTTCTCGTGAAGAATTGGCCCTTGCCAAGAAACGTGTTGTTGCTCCCCCGGTTGATGATATCGAATTGTTTTGATTTGCTGTTTTGAATAAAAATCCCGTTGTATTTTATCGGGGTAATTTATTTTTAATTTCCTTTACTCAAAATAAGTAAAAACCCGGTCATATTAACTTTGCCGGGTTGGGCATAATTCCATGAGGGATTATGTCATGCAATATTTTTCCGGCATTTTAATAATATAGTGTGTTGGGAAAATATATGGCTGACGAAGAACTTGCTCTAAGTGCCAAGGAATTTGATAAAATCCGTGATCGGATTTATAAAATTGCCGGAATTTCTTTAGGAGACTCCAAGAGAGTTCTGGTGGTTTCGCGTCTTACAAAAATTGTGCGTGCCAAAAATCTGAATTCCTTTGATGCCTATGTGGATTTTCTGGATAAGGGTGCTTCCAAGGAAGACAAGCAGATTTTTGTCAATGCCTTAACTACCAATTTGACCCGATTCTATCGCGAGGATCATCATTTTGATCATTTGCTAAAATATGTGGGAAAATTAATTGCCAATCCGCGCCATACGGGAATAAAAGGGCGACCGCGTTTGCGCATTTGGTCCGCTGGTTGTTCGACAGGGCAGGAACCCTATACAATTGCCATGGCGCTTATGGGACAATTCCCGCAATTAAAAAATTGGGATTTTAAAATTTTGGCTACTGATGTGGATACGGATGTGATTGCCAAGGCGGCCACAGGTATTTATCCGGCTACAGAGATGGACGGGTTATCAAAAACCCAAGCTGCAATGTTTGAAAAAATGCCGGATGGCAATATCAGGATACCCGCTCCATTGCGTAATCTAATGACCTTCAAACCATTGAATTTAATGCTGGGGTGGCCACTAAAAGGGCCGCTTGATGCAATTTTTTGCCGCAATGTAACAATATATTTTGATAAACCAACCCAGATCAAGGTCTTTCAGCGGTTCAGCCAGCTTTTGCCCGATGATGCGTATTTATATATCGGGCACTCGGAAAATATGCAGGCAGCCTCTATGGGTTTCACCCTTGAGGGAAAAACTGTTTATCGTAAATTGGCGCAAGAAAATGTGAGGGCGGGTTAATGGCTATCAAGGTTCTGGTTGTTGATGATTCTGCTCTTATTCGTGAAGTATTAAGTTCAACCCTGGTTAAAGATGGTGATATTGAAATTGTCGGCACTGCCGAAGATCCTATTATTGCCCGGCGTAAAATCAAGCAATTAAATCCGGATGTGATTACCCTTGATATCGAAATGCCCAATATGAACGGGCTGGAGTTTTTATCAAAACTTATGCGTTTGCGGCCAATACCGGTGGTTATGGTTTCTACCCTTACCCATAAGGGTGCTAGTGAAACCATGCTGGCGCTGGAATTGGGTGCTGTAGATTTTGTTGGCAAGCCGGGGCACGATCTTTCCGGAGGCATAGAAAAATTTGGCGCTGATATTCGCCAAAAAGTCAGATCGGCTGCCCAAAGCGACGTGCGCGGTCAGGCTATGCGCAACAGCGTTGCCCCCAAACCATTTGTGGCCACCAGCGCTGCTGGAGTTCCAAAGGGATCCTTAATTGCCATTGGAGCCTCAACCGGCGGGGTTGATGCGGTGCGCAATGTGGTTTCGCGCCTGCCCGCTGATTGTCCGCCAGTGGTGGTGGCCCAGCATATGCCGCCAAATTTCACCGAACGATTTGCCGAGCGTCTAAATCAACAAATAGAGCTTAGTGTAGTTGAGGCAAGTGACAGGCTGCCGCTGGAAAATGGTCATGTCTATATCGCCAAGGGCGGGTTTCATTTGCAGTTGGAGATCAGCTCTGGGCAATTGAAATGCCGGTTAAATGAGGGAGATCTGGTTTCGGGACATCGCCCAAGTGTTGATGCTCTGTTTTCTTCTGTTGCCAAAACCATAGGCTCAAAAGCCGTTGGTGCAATATTGACCGGGATGGGAAAAGATGGAGCCGCAGGTCTAAAACTCATGCGCGAAGCGGGAGCATATACGGTGGGGCAGAATAAAGAATCAGCTCTGGTATATGGCATGCCAAGGGTGGCAAAAGAAATCGGTGCACTGGTTGAAGAAGCACCGGTGGAGGATATAGCAAACCGGCTGATTTATGGTTTGATAAAACAAAAATCAGCCGCATAAAATTGTTTCGATTGAGAAAATAGTAAGAGTTTATACGTACTATCAAGATCCAATATAATTCAAAAGAGTAAAAGACGAGAAGTATAAAATGCCAAAAGCAAGCACCATAAGCGTTCTGATTGTAGATGATCAGCAATCAATGCGCGGCATATGCAAATTCATTCTCAACCAGCTCGGTTTCCAAAAAATCACCGAAGCAAAAAGCGGGCGTGATGCGCTTGGAAAGTTGCAGGAAAATCAAATTGATTTGATTATTTCTGACTGGAATATGGATGATATTGATGGTTTGACCCTGCTTAAAGTCATCCGCAAACATCCAAAAACCAAAGGTATGCCGTTTATCATGGCCACGGGTCGCTCTGATAAGGAGCAGGTGAAAGAGGCTATTGTTGCCGGGGTGAACAATTATATTATTAAACCGTTTGATGCTGGCTCGATGAAGAAAAAAATCGAGGCGGTTATCGGGGTTTTGGCCTGATTTATTTATCGGCAATTTGCGGGTAATGTTGATATTTTAAAGCTGCTCTGGGGAACCAGAGTGGCTTTTTTTAACATTGTTGTTTCAAATATCGACAAAATATATTCGAGGTAATTTGGAAATGTTCCTTCTAGATTTATAATTAATTTACCTAAAAACGTTAGGGGTTACCCGTAAATTTACCTGCTTATATTTACGTATGGAAATAATTCCGTGCAGTGGGCAAAAACAAAAAAGTACATTGGGGAACTACTAAAATGTTTAACCTAAAACTATCTTTAAAACTTCCAATGATAATTATTGGATCATCTCTGGTGATTGGTGTGACTATGGGCCTGGTTGGGCTAAATCTTGGCTCAAGTGCTTTGGATGCGATAAGCGAAACCAAGCTTGATGCGATTACTGACAGTAGATTGGAAGCCTTGGATAGGTATTTTGAAGATATAGAACTTGATCTGGGTTTGACAGTGCGAAACCCTTTGACTCTTAGAGCGCTGGAGGATTTTTCTGCTGGTTTTGAGGCCTTCTCTATCTTTGGCAATTCTGCGGCCGAGACTTTGCAGGCAGCCTATATTACTGACAATCCAAACCCTTTGGGCGAAAAACACCTACTCGATAGCGCTAATCAGGGTACGCCATATGATATCGCCCACGCAAAATATCATCCGGCATTTCGTGACCAGCTGCTCACCAGAGGCTATTATGATATTTTCCTGTTCAATACTCAGGGTGATCTGGTCTATTCGGTATATAAAGAACTTGACTATGCAACCAATTTTGCAGCCGGTGGTGGAGAATGGGCCGATAGCGATCTGGGCAATGCTTTTCGTACAGCAATGAAATCGCAACCGGGTGAAAGCACATTCTTTGATTTTAAAGCCTATGGCCCAAACGCTGGCGCTCCGGCGGCTTTCATATCTCAACCGATATTTGACGAGAACGGGCAAATAGCAGGTGTGCTGGCTTTTAAAATGCCAATTAGTACAATCAATTCAATTATGAACAATAAAACCGGGCTCGGGGAAACTGGCGAGACTATTATTGTTGGGGAAGATTTTCTGCTGCGTAATGATTCTTCTTTCACAGAAGAGAACGATATTCTGGTAAATTCCAATAATAGCGAAGCGGCCAAGATAGCTCTTGCCGGCAGCCTTGGCATTGGTGCGTGGACCAATGAAGCGGGTGTTACGATGGATGTTGTTGCAGAACCGTTTAAGTTTTTAGGCACTAATTGGGCAGTACTAGGAACTCAGAATTTATCAGAGGTAAAAGTACCTATAATCGAGTTGCGCAATTTAATGTTGATGATTGGAGCTGGCATTTTGGCAATTGCTGCCTTGCTGGCGGTGATTTTTTCCCGTTCGCTTACCAAGCCTATTTCAATGCTTACCAGCGAGATGAATGAATTGGCAAATGGTGACCTTGCCGTTGAAATTGTCGGTACGGAGCGCAATGATGAGCTTGGAGATATGGCAAAGGCGGTCGAGATATTCAAAGAAAATGCAATAAAAGTTGCAGCTATGACCGACGACGAGAAGGCAACGGCTGAGCGTAATATTGCGGAACGTTCCCGGATGATGGGTGAATTGGGACAGGCATTTGGTGATGTAGTTGGTGCTGCGGTTGCCGGTGACTTTTCCAAACGGGTTGAAGCTGAGTTCCCTGATGACGAGCTTAATCAGCTCGGGG